>FWPU01000407.1_pt1 | contig 138948 bp, 126 predicted proteins | sample 2228361 | NCBI WGS metagenome assembly FWPU01 (sample SAMEA103939777, study PRJEB20133) | metagenome | reverse complement strand
AGGGGTATGACATACCCACGCGGCGGCGCTTGTTGTTCCAGAAGACGCCCATGTAGACGTCGGCGTGGCCGCGGAAGCCGAGCCGCTCAAGCTGCCACAGGTGCCAAGCCGGCGGCTTGCGATAGCCGTGATCGGTATCGAAGTCGATGGCGAGCGAGACGTTGTCATAGACCTGGGGCGGGTCCGGAACATCCTGCGGCGCCAGCGGCCAGAGGTAGTCGAAGTAGAAGTAGCCGCCCGAGGCGGTGATGCTGACCGTATGCGTGCCGGCCGCAAGGTTCGAGCGCAGAGGTATGCATGCGGTGATGCCGCCGTACTCGTCTAGGTACAGGTTATGGACGGTGGCCGTGTCGCCGTCCACAGAGACGCTGATCTGGCCGGATTCGGTGCTCAGGAACGTGCCCAGGTAGAGTTCGTGCGGGCCGGGGTAGCTGTAGCGGATGCTCACCTTGCCGGTGGTGGTGCGTTTGGCGTGCCCGGCGGACCACCACTGGGTGGGCCAGCCGACGCCGTAGGCGTAGCTCTCCCAATAGCCCTCGTACGTGCACCGGCCGTCAGATTCCTCGATCCGCGGCGCGCCGCCGCCGACCTTAAGCGAGCGGTCACCCGTGACCGTGATGTTCGAGAGCGTGACGCGCCACTCGATGTCGGCGTCCACACCCGTGACGGGCGAGAGCTTCTTGAGGCGCGTGCCGGCGGGCCAGGCGGCAGGGGTCGTGTTCTGGTAGCCGCGCTGGACCGTAATCTGAGTCGCGGAATCCACGGAAACCAGCAGCAGGCGCTCCTCGCCCGAGGAACCGCCGATGAAGTACCGGCCACCGGTGAGCCTGGTGGTGTCATCCACCTGGAGCACCGTGTCGGCAGGGCCGATGTCGGCGGTCAGGAAGCAGCCGTCCTCGAGCTCCTCCTCAATGCGCTCGAAGCGGGGCGCGAAGACCATGTAGATCTTCCGGCAGTCGTTCATCGGGACGGCCTGGCCGTTCTTGTCGAGGAGCGGCTGCGTGAAATCGAGCGCCACGCGGTACTTCTTATCGGTGTCGCCGCCGGTGAAACGCACGCTCTTCTGGCTCCAACTGCCGGAAAGCTGCCCTTCTCCTTGGTGCCCGGAGGTGGCGAGCACCCGATCGAGGTTGCCGAGCTTGCCATAGCCCGAGTCCGGCTTGAAGGAGATCCGGAGGTAGGATGCGATCGGATCACCGGGACCCGTCCGGACGCCGGTGGCGCCGCCCTCGGCGGTAATCACCGTTGCCTGGCAGGGGCCATAGCGACCGGGAATCTCGCCCGTGGTCGGGTCGTTGATGAGGGCGGCGAACTTCTCTGCGATGTGGTAGCCCTCGACGCGCAGCGTGACGTAGCTTCCTGCCGGATGGCTGATGGTCACGTAGGCCCGGAGCCGATGACCGACGGGGTCCACTTCGAGCAGGAAGACCAGTTCCTCGTTGGTCCCGGTGCGCTCGATGAAGACCCAGTCCCCAGCCCGGAAGCCCTCGACCGAGCCGACGTATATCCAGGTTTCACTGCCGCCTTGAACGTCCTGGGTTAACTGGGTTTCCCTGATGCAGTCGGTGTGCGCAACGGTGTAGCGGGTGTCGCGAAAGTGAACGTGGTAGTAGTCGATGCCCTGGGCCGGGGCTTCGGCGACAAGATTCAGTTCCAGGCCGGCGGGGGTCTCCGAGCCGGAGATGTGAGTGGCGTGGTCGAGGAGCTTGACTTCGTGGATATCGCCCGCGCCGGTGACGAAGGTGATGGCGTCCCAGGAGACGCTGGGGAATTTCGGCGCGTCGAAGCGCATGGCGCCGTCGAGCGCATGATCGTACTCGATGTCGAATTCGAGCTTCAGGCCGGAGAGGTCTGTTCGCGGCAGGGGTTTGAGGCGCAGGTGGTTGAAGTAGTCGTAGGCGTTGTAGAGGCAGAGGACGGCGAAGTCCTCCGCCGCCTGAAAGATGCCCGAAATGGACAGACTAGTCTCGGTGGCGTCATGGATCGTAGTCGTGGCGGCGCGGCCGGAGAAGCCTTGGACGTGCATCGTCCGGCGCGGGTCGAGGATGTGGAGCGGTTCTTCAGCCAAGGTGACGGTGACCTGCTTGCGGGGTTGGCAAGTGGGGAATAGGATTAATCGTTCGGCCGCGAGGAAGTCAAAGAGCCGGCTGGCTCCGGAAACGAGGATGTGTCAACAGAGCTTCCCTCGCTCTTCAGCCAACCAGCCTTCAAGACGCTCGATGTGCTCCCTGATGTCATCAATGCGCCGTTCACAATCATCGATCCATTCGCTGCATCGCTCCCTGAACCCGTCGCTCCAGGCACTCCGGTATTGGTCTCGGAGGTCCGCGAGCCTAGCCTCATGGCGGTCTAATGCACCTCTCGCCCTACTCAGCTTCTCTTCTAAACTGCCGATATTCGCCTCGACGCGCTCCACAAACCGTCGATGCTTCTCCTCTCGCTCAGCACGCCGTACCTCTTTCTCCCGTTGTTGCTCTTGCCAGGCGCGTCGGCGCTGCTCATGGACGCGCTGTTTGGTATCCTTCCACCGCTCCCACGCTTGGTTCAGTCTTTTTTGCGTGGCTGTCAGGGAGTCGTAGGCCTTTTTCCGATCTCCAGGGAGGAGATCGTCTTTATGCTCTCTGAAGAGGCCCCACGCTTCGCGCATTTTTTCGTTGCACGCCAGTAACTCTTGCCTGACTTCATCGATATCCTCCAGCCCCAGGATTGCGCTGAGTAGCCTTTCGACCAGGAGCAACGGTGCGAGAATGACGTCGGCGATGGCCCGTTCGAAGTCGCTTGTCGGCCTCGCTGCCGCGAGCTTCGATTCCACACGGCTTAATGTGTTCCGGCTTCTCTGTTCCTTCCGCTCCCACTCGCGCCGTCGCTCGTTGATTTGCGCCTTCTGTTGATCACTGCGTGCCTTAGCGCGAGCGACGAGTTCGTTGAAGCGTTCTCGCGCCTGCCGCTTATCCTCGAGAGTCGGATATCGTGACTCTTTGAAGCCATCGCCGATCTGACGCACAAGCGCCCACAGTTCCCTCCAGTAGCCTTTCTGGGGGTCGGTGTCTTCGACCGCATCTTGTAGCCGGTCAATGAACCTGTCCAGCTCGGAGTAGTCCATGGATCAGCCTGGATCGAGGACGCCCTTCGTCAATATGTTACGTCGAACCCGCGCGGTCAGCACCGCTATGTCTGGACCACCACGGTGAGATCAGAACCGGGATCGGGTGAAGGCACGGCCAGGATGTCGAACGCCAGGTCGTCGCCTTCGTTCAGAACGGGTGTTGGCCAGATGGTGGGCCGGATGCTCTCCCCGATGGCGTGGTCGCGCGTGACGACCGCCTCGAAGGTCTGATTTTGCGCATCGACGCTGATGACCTTCACGTACTCTTCGTTCGGGCCGCCGAGGTCGATGAAGACGAATTTGCCGGCCTCGAGGCCCAGTCGGTTGGCGCCGTAAGAGGCGGTGTAAACCGTCTGCGGCAGGCTGCTGCCGGTGATGGGCTGCGCCACCACCATACCGTAATCGGCGTACGGCAGGCGGCGTGTCTCAGGCCGTCCATACCCTTGCTCCAGCAAGTAGTCATACGTGGTTTTGAACGGTGTCGGTAGCGCCTGCGCGATGCCCATGTATTCGAGGTCTTGCCAGGTCGTGCCCCCGTCCCGGCTGATCTTGACCAAGTAGGCCGACTGGCCGTCGGTCGTGCCCTGCTGGAGGTAGGCGTAGATCGAGCGGATCGAGGCCGCGTCCTGGACCTTCATCGGGATCACAACATTCTCTTGGACGGCGAGCGGGCCCGGCACCTGGAACGTATAGGCGCCGCCGTTGCAGGTGCGGTCGCCGGGCATGAACGGCTCGTTGTGGTGTGAGAGTGGAAAGACGGTGAACGGCCCGTAGCCGAAGTGGTTAGCCACGCCCGCCACTGCCGCCACGATGCAGGCGCTCGGCAGTCTCGCCTCGATGCGCGCCGGTAACCCGGGAGTCCGGAAGAACCCTTTCTTCACGCTGAATGTGAACGTCTTCTGGTCTAGCTTGTAGAAGCGGATGCCGGCTTGGTGGGCGCAGCGGAGCGTGCCGAAGGTCGCATGGCCGGCCGGGACGCCTGGATAGGCGCGCTGGAAGGTGAACTCGTTTCCGTTGATGGCGGTGATCTGCGCGCACTCGTAGGAGCGCCGGCCCGGGTTGGCGGCATCTTGGGCTTCGTCGTTGAACACGACGAAGTCACCCACCTGGAACTGACGGGCGGTATTGGGATTCACGGTGCAGGACACGGTTAACGGATCGGTTGTTGCGTCGACGTCCGCATCGATCGAAGCCCAGAGGTCGACCGTCAATTCATCGACGTAGTAAAGCGCCAGGGTGATTTCGTGAGCGCCGACGATGTTCATATTCCCGGACTCATCCGGCGCCACACTCATTTCATCGAGGATCCAGACGCCGTAATCGCCGAGCTTCGGCGTGCCGGAGAGCACGCCCGGTACGCCGGTGTCGATCAGGATCTCCTCCGGCACCGGCGAAGGCACCACGTCGGCGGGCTTCGGGCCCACAACCAGGTCGTACATCGAGTCCGTGGTCGTGCGCCCCTGGATGTCGATCGAGTAGTCGCGGTTCAAGCGCCAGCCGGTGACGCGGAACTCGCCCGTTCCGCCGGGCATATCCGGATGCGTCATCGAGCAGACCATGCCCGGCTCGGTATTGAGCGCCAACACCGTGGTCTTGAATGCGATCTGTCGGGCCGCCTTCCACTCCGCCGGCGTGATGCCGCCCAGCTCCTCGCGCAGCCGGGTAGTGATGATGCGCGCCGCCTGGGATTTCGAGGCGGTGCCCGAGAGGTTCAGGTTCGACTTGAGAAACAGCGGCGAGGCGGCCCCGCCGATGAGCTGGGCATGGTCGATGTCGTACAGCGTGATCGAGTTGTTGACGAACTGATAGTCCTCGTCGGCAAAGTTGGCCGTCAGGTGATTGAAGGCGGGCCTGAGCGGCGCCAACTGGAGCGACTGGGATAGGATGTTGCCCTCGGTGAATGCCTCCACCGCCGAGGAGTTCACGCGTACGCCAACTTTGAGCTTGCCGAAGGCGAAGGTGTAGTAGCCCAGGCAGTTCATCAAGACTTCCTGGAGCCAGTCGCGCAGCGGCTTCTCCTCTTGAAGCACGCCGCGGAACTTAAACTGGGTCTCGGTGCCGCTGCCGACGAGCTTTGACACCTGCTCGTCGCAGATCGCCGCCGCAGCAATGGCGGCCTCTACGTCGAAGTACTGTTCACAGGTGGCGGCATCGGCAAAGCGCAGCCCGCGGGCGCGCAACAGCATGTTGACCGCGATCCAGATCGGATTCGTCAACACCTGGAGGCTGCGCTCGCCGGGCGCCGTCCACACCCAGCCGCTCAGGCCCTGCTGTACGACGGCCTGGAGTCCGTGCTCGCCCAGCCGGGAGAGCTGAAGCCCCTTGGCATCGGCACGCCGGAGCTCGAGGAAGGCCGTGCCAGCGGCATAGACCTGCTCGTAATCCTGCCCCAGCGAGAAGTACTCACTTTCGCCCGCCGGATCGGAGCCCAGCACCTCGCGCAGACCGAGCGGTCCAGGATAGCCATGGTGACGCTGGCCGTCGAGCGTGTGCCCTGCACCATAGCCCCCCAGCGGCCCCTCGCCCACGATGGCCAGCGCGTTATAAAAATCGCTCTCGTCGCGCCCGGCGGCGATCTTGGCGTTCACCGGCATGGCCGAGTCGGTGTAGATTTCCGGCACCACCTGGTCGTAGATCGAGTCGGCCACCAGCGACACGCTGGTGATGGTTGAGCGGCCGAAGCCCCAGACACCGGTCGAGTTGTCCTTGATGCGCACCCCCTGCGGCTCGGCCAGAATGCCGCCGAAGTAGCGCTGCATGCTGTGCGTCACGCAGCCGTTGGGAGTATTGAAGCCTTTGTCGCAGGTGGTGTCCGGGCCGACGTAAGGACAACCGGCTCCGTCTTTGAACTGCTTCCAGCAGGTGCGGGAGATGCGGCGAGTCGGGTAGGGCAGGTTCAGCTCGTAGAGACCGTCGGCGGCGGTGACGCGGAATTCCGGGCCGGCGTCGAAGGACCAGTCGATGATGTCGCCCTTCCACAAATCGAGCTTGATGCCGGTCGAAACGTGGAACAGCGAGAACTCGAGCGCCGCCCGGTAGAGGTCCACATCATTGGCCAGATCGCGCATGACGCGATCGGCGTTGCCGAAGACGAAGCGGGCCTCGTCGGCCTCGTTGCCGATGGATTGCGAGATACCGTCCCAGTCCGCCAGGCGAGCGTGATAGAGCACGCCGCCCAGGTAGAGACGGCGGTCCGAGATGTAGAGGGTGGGGTAGCCTGCCTGCCGCGGATGAATCTCGATGAGCGGGATGATCTGCTGGACTTGCGACAAAAGCGAGGAGGCAAGCGGCGCTGAGGGGAAGCGATGAACCGTGTCGTTCACCGCGTAGGAGGGTGTTTGGGTAGGAATTTCGACGAGTGTTACGCCCAGCGACGAGACGGCGGCGCCGAGCATCTCCCAGGAGAGCGGCTCGTTGGCAAAGCGGCAGGTATAGCGGGTCGTGCCCTGGCCGTCGTCATTGGGCGCATCGTAGTAGAAGGCGCCATAGGGGCCGTACTTCGATTCCCAGAAGTCGCGCAACGCGATGCGGTCGGATTCGCGCAACCAGGCCTTTCGCACCGTGAAGCGCTTGGCTCCGTTGCCCAGCAGGAAGCGCTGCTCGATCTTGGCGTTGCCAGAACCGAAACGGTGCACGACCACCGGCGGGGCGTGCACCCGGCCGTGCGGGAAGTCCGGCACGATGGGAAAAACACCGCTCGGCGCAATCTCCGGCACTGTGATGTTGCCGAGGCGGTCAGGCATGCTACTGGATGGGTAGGGCGGCGATCACCCAGTCGGCAGGCGTGAGTTGCGCAGCCCCAAAAGCTTCCGTCGAGGCAATAGCAGATGTCGAAAGCTCGGTCCGCAGTGTCGTTTCACCGAACACCTCGCCGCCAAACCCGGCCGGCGCCAGGGATGGACCGACGAGACACTGGCCGAAACCTCCGGCGTCAAAGCCGGAAGGGCGCAGCTCGACAGGCTCCGGCGGAAAGATGCTCGGCGGGCGGATCGTCTGGAATTCCAGGGTCGCGCCGCCAAAGACTTCAGCCGAGCCGATCGAGACCGGATAGATCACGGCTCACCTCAGAGCTTGAAGATCTTATTGGCGCCGTTGTCCCAGACGACGTTGATGTTGCCGCCGTTCGGGGTAATGGGTAGCCCGGTGGCAGTGTCGATGTAGGCAATCAGGGGCGAACTGGTTTCCACGCCGGTATCTTTGTAGATCACCAGCGCCTCAACCGAGTTGCCGGTGACCGTATTGAAGGTCACGTCGTTGGCGTCGGCAACACCGCCGGTGCTGGTCTTACCGGCGAGCGTCTGAGCGGCGCCGACGCGGGCGCCGCTCGGAACGTCGCTCAGGAACTCATGGGCGGCCAGGTTCACCGTGTACAGACCGGTGTCCACCAGCAGCACTTTGATCGTGTCATTGAGCCAGCTGATCGCTCCTTCCAGGAATCTCTGCCGGCCCTTGTCATAGAGTGCATTGGCCATGTTGAGCTATCCTCCTTGCCTCAGGCATATTGCGACCGTCGATAGACTAGGCGGCATTGAGACCGCCAGCAGTACCAGAAGATCGGGAAATAGAAGGCAATTTCGCCGGCGCGCTGACGTCGCTCGCGCTCGCGCTCGGCGCGCCAAAGGGATTCGAGCTCTCGCCACCATCGCTTACTCGGGGAGGAGAGGCGGCTTCGCCAGTAATAAGACGACTGTTGAGCAGCCTGCGCCCGGCGCGGCGTGCGACCCCCTCGTCGCCGCTCTGACGGCGCGGGGACGTAGCGATAGATGGAGACATCGTCTTGCGCCGCCGACGCTGGGCAAGTTTGCTGCGCTCCCTTTCCGCCTCGCGCAGCTCCTTCTCGGTGGGTTGAAGCAGGGTGATGAAGGATTCGAGCAGACCGAATAGCCATACTTGGTTCACCTTCCTTAAATTGATCTCGCCGCGGTAGTCGAACAGGAAGCGCACAATGTCGGCGTTGTGATAAAACCACGGGCGATTCTCATCGAGGATTTCGCCCGCGTAGCCGCAGGCTTGCCGTAAGGACTCTAAGCGCACGCCCTTGATCGCACCCCTCCCACGCAGATGGTGCAATCGCTGCTGACTGATGCCCAATGCCTCGGCCAGTTGGCCATGGTCGAGACCGTTTAGGTTGGAGCGTAGACGCTGGGCATGGATCTGATTGGCAATGGCGGCGCGCGTGCGCCGGACGCCGTCGGGTGAAACCAGACGCAGCTTACGTTGAATCGTCTCAAGCGACAGATGGGCGTTCTCTTCGACCACGCGCAGCTCCGGCTCCGTCCAGCGGTACCGCTCGCGCGTGAAGATCAGTCCCAGCTCCCTGGCGCGTCGCGCAACCACCCATACCGTGAGGCCGGTCAGTTGCGCGGCGCGCTGGGCGGCATGATGACCGTAGGTATTGTGCCGCCAACACTGGCGGATGATCTCATCCTGCTGGGCGGTAATTTGACGGACCTTGACGCCTTTCGGCATGACGAAGACCTCACCGCCGGTACCAAGCCGACAACACATCGCCAGGCTGTGGTATGGCGCTGTCAGTGAATGTAATTACTGAACCGGAAATCGAGTAATCAAGCCCTGCTCTAAGTACCAGTCCGTTTCTAACGAGGATGAGGCTCTTTGCCGGGTTTGGTGGCCATGTCAAGGTGAATACCCGGTTAACGGCATCCCTGGTGCCGGCGGGCGTCTCCGCATCAACAAAAGTGCCCGTAGTAGAGCTCCGGTACCACGCCTGCAGCACGTCGTCAGGCCGTGGGACTGCGCCCTGAGGGAAGGTGATCACGGAACCCGAAATGGCGTAGTCTAACCCGGCCTTGAGTATTAATCCATTTTTCGTCAGTATTACGCTACTCGGCGGAGTTGGCGGCCACGTCAAAGTGAATACCGGATTACTTCCATCGATGGCGCCGGCGGGCGTCTCGGCATCAACAAAGGCGTCGGTGGAGGGGGGTGGGGGGTGAGCGACACGGACCTGATGGATCCGCAGCGGCGTAGGGCTGGTGGGAACGAACCACTGCTCGTTCCATGCCGGCCCCCGCGACGGAACGAAATGTACGGCATATCTGCTGCCCGGGGGTTGGCCGCCCTCGTTCGGCGCCAACTGAAGACTTACAACGCCATTGTTGATTCGCACCTCATGCACCCAGCGCACCACGGTCGTTCCGTCCGCCGCGCGCATATCGGGTGTCGTGATCAGCAGCCGGCCCTCGAACAGGACGTCGCCCACCCCCGTGTACAGCACGTCGCTGATCTCGGTTTTTGTGTGCTCAGGCAAGTTCGATCAACTGCAGCGTGAGGTCAGTGCGCGCCGGCGCACTGCTTTGTTCCCACGGACCGGCAAATCGCACGGTGTAGCGTCCGGCGACCGCTTGCCCAGTCGGATCATGCGAGAATTTCGGGCCGGTCTCCCAGGGATCGTAGAAGTAGAACGGCTCCTGCGGGCCGTGGCGAGCGTCGAAGAAGTCGCGCAGCGCTTGAAGCTGGACCGGCGTGAGGCGCTTGGCCAGCCGCCAGCGCTTGCGGCTGTTCGTGGCCGGCACCGAGCGCTGCGACTCGCCGTTCGCGTACTCGTTCTCGACAAGCGGGTACTCCTGGCTGCGCACGAAGGAGTGCGACAGGCTCCACGGCAGGACCGTAGAGGGCGCCGCGCTCTGGACCGAGCCGGGCATCAGGCGGTCACCAGATCCAGCAGCCGCACGTCGGGCCGCACGCCCAGCTTGGCCGCCACAAATCGCGCATACGCCGCCGGGCTGTTGCCGTCAGTGGCGGGCGCATAGGCGCGGAACATCTCCTCGAGCGTAGGCGGTTTGCCCTGCGTGTAACGCCCGCCAAGGTATTGATCCACCAGAACACGCAACACCCGCCAGCCTTCCTCCAGCGCCATCCGGCTGATCTCTTCATACGAAGCTCCGGCGAACCGCTCCGAGGCCCAGGCCACGAAATCCACATAGCCGTGGGCGGTGGGATAGGGCCGCCCTGCTCGATCCCGCCACTGCCGAACGTTACCGGGATTGGCTTGGCGCTGCGCCAGGGTCGGATACCGGCTGCCCCGCGCTTTGGCCGCAGCCGCCGTGACATAGAACCCTTCCATCTCAGCGATGGCCCGGGCGATTGCCTCGACCAGCCCTCTCCGTGTCATCTCAGCCCTCCTCCAGCGTCGTCATGCGCCGCTCCATTTCGGCCGTGGTGAGATCATATTCTTTGCGCGTCACGTACTTATCGTTGAGCCGTTCAAACAGCCGCAGCTCAAACTCAGCCAACGCGCTGCGAATCGACATCCGCACATAGAGCGCAAAGGCAGCCACTACTAATCCCACCACCCCAGACAGTGAACCGATAAGTTCCAAGCTCATGAGATCAGTGTTCCAGAACTAAACTGCAGCGCCTTCCACTTGTGCGCAATTGCACCCCAGTTCCGGTCATGCGATCAGGGTGCCGGGACTCAGCTGGAGTGCCAGGAGCTCGCGCCGGCCGGCGTTGGCGCGGGTGGCCGAAAGCGACGAGGACTGCACCGCACGCGGGTTGTCGAGCACCACCCGCACGGTCTCCTTCTCGAAGAACTCCTTAGCGCCGGGTACGGTGATGTTGATCACGATCGGGCCGGTGCTTTGCGGCGTGCCGGCGCCGATGCGATCGAGTCGGGGCACCGCGCCCGGGGGGAACGTCTGCTGGTAGAGCGCACCGCCTTGCTGGAGGAGCGACACCGGAGCCATTCGGGACGCAAGCCCGGCGCTCGATTGCCCGGTGGCCATGGCGTAGAGCTCGATCAGGTCGCGGATCTGCGGGCTGCGGATAGCCACGTCCAGGTTGCCGCCGAAACCCTGCTTGGCGATCTCCAGGAGCTGGCGTAGAATGCCCTTGTCGCGCATCTCGACGCCATAGACGGCCCGGATCTTCTCACGGAGCTTTTCCTCGGCGCCCCTAAAGAACATCCGGAACAGCCAGGCGACTGCCCCGATCCCGGCGCCGATGGCCGTCCCGAGACCCGGCAAGAAGTACGTCCCAACCAACGCGCCGCCGGCCGCGGCCGTCGCCAGGCCGGACAGGCCGCCGCGCCGAAGACCGGCATAGCCGAGCAGGCCGCCGCCGATCAGCGCCGCCGGAGAGGTCAGCACGCCCAGCGCCGCCCCGCCCAAGCCGCCAATGCCGGCGGCGGTCGTGGCCATGCCGCCACCGAGAGGGATCGAGCCGCGATTGAAGATCAGACTGAGTAGCCCCCCGTCGAATCCCGCGCCCAACGGCAGACCAAACGCGCCGCCTCGGGCCAAACCGCCGCCGAGCGACACCGGCCCTGCGATACCCACGGTTCCCCCGGGCGCGCCGGGGATCGGCACCCCGGCAAAGGATGGCATCGCGCCTCCACCCAGCAGCCCGCCCAGGCCCAATATGGACCGTAACCCACCGCCAGCAGCACCACGTCCAGCCGCGCCGTAGGCCGGCATCAACATCCCGGCGATCATGCTGGAGAAAGCCTGCTTGATCGGTGTCAACACGGCAGTCTTGAAGATATTCAGGAGGGCATCGCCTAGGGACTGAGACCGAGTCAACAGCGCGTCGAAGATGCCCTCGGCCGCCTGGCGGAGCTCGTCGAACCGCCGCCGCTCCAGTTCGGCGATCTTCGTCACCCGGTCGATCTCCGCCTCCTGAACAGCTTCCTCGAACCGGGCGCGGTCCTTGTGGATCTGGAACTCCCGCTGGGCGTAATCCAGGCGCAACTGGTACGTTTCCTCTACGGCCTGGCGCTCGCTGCCCGGCCCCGTCCGCAGCCGGATCAGCTGCTCCCTCATCCGGGCCTCGCGCGCCAGCGCCGCGACCTTCTGCTCATCAACCCGCTTGGCTGTCAGGAGGACCTTCTCGATGTTCCGGACCTCCTCCTCCAGGCGCGCGTTCTCAGCCTGGAGGCCGGCCTGGAACCGCTGCGCATGGTACTCGATTGCGCGATCGGCCTCCGCCTGGACGTCCTTCGCCAACGGAACAATCTCCCTGACCTGCCCGCCGGCAGCAGCAATGGCGACTAACCGCTTGTAGTGCTCGATCTCGGCACGGAGCCGCGCGGCGATTTTGGCCTTCTCCTCGGCGTTGCGCCGGGCGTCATCGAGTGCCTTGATGCGGGCCTCGATGGCCGCCTTCTCGCGCTCCAGCCGGTTCAGCTCGCCGCGCTTCTGCCGAAAGGCCTCCGGCGCCAGGTCGCCCGACAGCAAAGCCGCGACGAGCGGCTCCTTCTCCCGCTCGACATCCTGGAGCCGGGCACGCATGCCCTCCGGTGTCCGGGCCAGCTCGCGCCGGAACGATTCCGCCAGCTCTCGCCAGCGACGCCGCTCCAGCTCGCGATCCGCCGCCATCGCCACAGCCGTCATCAGCTCCCGGCGCCGGCGCTCCGGCTCCGCACTGAAGTGAATCCGCTCTTCCGGCCGCGTGGGGATCTCCGGGCCACGCGCCTGAAAGAGCGTCTCAGTGATCCGCACAATCACATCGACCACAGCCGCCGCCGGCTCGGCCAACCTGCGCTTCAGAAGACCCCAGCGCAAACCGAGCTTATCCACCTCGTCGCTCGCTGCCCCGAGACGCTTCAGCAAGTGCTCATCCATGCCGAAGCCGAGACGAGTAACCTCCCTCTCCAACGCCCCGTAGTTCCGGATCAGGGGCAGCAGTTCCTTGGCGCCGATGCTCAGGATCGAGTTCGCCAGGGCCACCCGCTCGGCCTGGTTCTCGACGCGCCCCAGGGCCTGGAGCACGTCCAGGAGGACTTGGCCCATCTCGCGCTGCCTGCCGCTGGCGTCGTAGACCTGGACGCCAAGCCGACGGATCGCCTCGCGGGCCATGTCGCCGCCGCGCCCGATGCCCGAGAGTCCGGCGGCCAACTGACGCACCCCCTGCTCCATCGTCTCCAGGTTCACGTCGGCAATTCGTGCCATCGCCTGCAGCTTGTCGACCTGGTTGACGGTCAGCCCGGTGCGCGCGGCGAGGTTCGCCATCAGGTCCGCGCCGGCGCCGATGCGCGCCACAAAGTCGATGGCGGCCTTGCCGGCCACCGCAAAACCGGCCGCCAGGCCTGCGCCGATAAGCCCACCAGCGCCAAGCCTTGCGGCAAGGCCTTCCACCAAGCCGCTGAGAGACTGGATCGGATTGCGAAGGAAGTTCTCGATGCTGGTGCCGAACTGCCGGCTGGAACCTTCCGCCTGCTGCTGGGCATGGATCAGCTTGTCATAAGCTGCCTTGACCCGCGCAATCGCCCGCTCCTCGCCGGAGAGCCGCCTGATCAGCAAGTCGCGCTCGGCAACCAGGCGCTCCACGCCGCTCTTACCTGCCATGACGGCCTTCCTCTCGATCGAGGCCACCAGGCGCTCGGCGGAAGCTCGGCTGCGGTCCATCGCCCGGACCACCACCTCGCCCGAGGTCTCGAAGGAGCGGCTGACGTTCTGGCCCGCCCGCGCGCCCCGCTTCTCGAACTGCTCTAAGGCGGCATTGGCCCTGCCGACACTCTGAAGGACCGGCCCTTCCTCGGCCTCGAGGATGATCTGTTCAATTTGCCCGACCATGCGGCTAACGTCGCAGGCTCACAACCTCTACATCGCCCTGGGGCTCGTCTCTTATGCCGCCTGCGCCCCTGGTCGTGTTTACCGGCACCGCCGATAAGTTGGGCGGCTGGGGCAGGAGTCGCGGAGACCGAAGGGTGTTATAATCGAGACCGATCGGAGAAGGCAATGAGACCAAAACCAGAGCGGGAGGGCAAATCCCACGGCTGGCTCCGTGCCGCCGCCCCGGTGCTTGTTCTTGGGGTTCTTTGTCGGATGGTGTTCCCGTTGGCCGCTCAGGTGCGGGTACCTCCGCAGCCCCCTGCCCAAGTCGGCCAGGTGGGCGATTACATCGTGCGGTTTTATCCCGGAACGACGCTTGCTGAGCGCGCCGCTGCCGTGTTGGGCGCGGGTGCCGCGCTTCGCTTCAACTATAGAATTGTGGACGCTTCGGCCGTCACCGTGCCGAACCCGAATGTGCTGAATGCTTTGCGGCGGATCCCATCCGTTCTCGACATTGTTGCCGACCGGCCTGTGTACGCCATCCAAGGCCCGGCAGCCCCGCCTGACGGGAAAGGCAAGCCCGACAAGGGCAGGGGATCCCAGGAAGTCGTCCCCGAGGGCGTCAAGCGGGTCGGCGAGCCGGTCGACGGCTCCTCGGACGGCTCGAACGTCGGGGTGGCAGTGCTGGACACGGGGATTGATCTGGCTCATCGGGACCTGGCTGTGGGCTCGCAAAAGTACGACGCATTCGGCGGAACTTGTGCTGATGGTGATGGCCACGGCACCCACGTGACGGGAATCATCGCGGCTCTGAAGAACGGCACCGACGTTGTTGGAGTCGCCCCGGCAGCGACGCCGTATTGTGTGAAAGTGCTTGATGACTCTGGCAAGGGGAGCGATGCCACCGTGATGGCAGGTCTGGACTGGGTTTTCCAGAATGCCAACGGTGCGAGCCCGCCCATACGCGTAGTTAACATGAGCCTAGGCCGAGAAGGTACGCTCGATGACAACCGGTCGCTGCGGCAAGCCGTTCAAAGGCTATACGGAGCTGGCATCGCCGTCGTAGTGGCCGCCGGCAATGATCCATATAAAGAAGTTAGCGAAATGGTTCCGGCGACTTACCCGGAGGTATTTGCGATAGCGAGTACGACGGCAGTGGATGGGCAAAACAAGTGCAGATTCCTGTCTCAGCCCATCCTGGCTGACACCGCCTCCTACTTCACGACCGACGGCAAATTGGAATCGGGGATCGGAGTCACCATCTCGGCCCCTGGCGAAGACAAGGAGGATGTCAACCGCGGATGTCTCATCAGGTCCGTAGGCATCCTGTCGTTAAAGTTGGGGGGCGGCACAACCAGGATGTCGGGTACCAGCATGGCCGCGCCACACATTTCGGGGGTTGCCGCGCGCTACATGCAGAACTACCAGATTGCCACCGACGAGCAAGGTATGGAGTACCTCCGAGGACTGCTTCGACAACACGCCGACCGAGGTGGTGAAGCCCCCCTCGACTCTCCCAGTTCAGCGTACAGTTTCGATGGGGAACGGGAAGGGATAGCCCGGGCGCCGTAACCAGGCTCTTCTGCACTGAGACCACCAAGCCCTGGGCAAATGCCCGGCTGCGGTCCCTCGCCACCACCACCTCGCCCGAGGTCTCGAAGGAGCGGCCGACATTCGGGCCGGCTCTGGCGCCCCGCTTCTCGAACTGCTCCAGGGCGGCGTTGGCTTTGCCGACACTCGCAAGAACCGGCCCCTCTTCGGCTTGGAGGATGATTTGTTCGACTTGGTCAGCCATCGCTTATGCTGCCTTGCCCTCCGCGCGCACCAAACGGATCGCCTTGACGGCGGCGATGACGTCTCGCCAATTGGCCGGCGAAACGCCGAACTGCCGCTCGCGCCGGTTGTTGATGGCCGCACGCATCGCCGCCACCGGGTCGCTGAAGCCGATCACGGCGCGGTTCTCGTTGGCCCGCAACACCCGCATCGCGCGTAACGTGCGCCCGGTGAGCATCCAGTTGCGTACCGCCGGCGGCGCCCTCCGGGATTTGTAGGTCTTGTAGCCTCGCCCCGGCCGGCGCTCCTTAAGCGGCGCTGCCGGCTGGTCGTAGACATTCTCGGCGCGCGCCAGGCGGGCCTTGATCGACTCCACGCAGACCTGGCCGATCTCCACCATCTGCTCCGCGGTGAACGGCGACATCACAAACCGCGCCCTAGTGATCTTCGTCTTAAACGTGCTGCGCGCCATGTTCTCGGCTCCGTTCTTCCTCCCACCGGGCGCGCTCCAGCTGAAGAAACCGGAGCGCAGCGAATTCCTCGGTGGTAACCTCCGCCAAGCTTAACTGGAAGCCGGCCTTGAGAGCGAAGTCGATCTCCTCAGCGCGCACGAGTAACCCGCCGGCCTCCGACTCCGCAATCAACTCTTCGATCCGGGTGACGTCGCACTCCGGCCCATGCGTCTCACCATCGTCTGAATACGGACAAATGGCCGGGTTTGCACAGAGCTTCTGGCGCCGGAGGGCCCAGTACACCAGGAAGCGCACCCCGGGGATCTCCGGCCACTCCCCGGGGCCTAGCCTTCCGGGTCGTCTTCCTCCTGGGCGGCTTCCACCTGGGCCAGCAGCTCGACAACGGCCACGTCTTTGTGGACGATCGGCACGGCGTCTGGGTTGGCGTAACCCTCGACGCCGGCTTTGACCTTCGCCCACAGCTCGGCCGAGGGCTCGATCGCCAAGCGGATCTCCTGCTGCCGGCGACCGTCGATCGCCCGCACCGAAGCCCGTCCATAGTCCAGCACATCTTTCTGGGTCGGGATCTTCAGCACGTGGACCACGTGCGCGCCGGGCACCTTCATCTCGATCCGGAAGCGGTCACCCTGCCGCTCAACATCGACGACTTGGCACCGCTCCAGCCGCTCGATGACCTTGGCGGCCTCGGCGGCATCGAACTCCGCGCCGTCCTTATCCTGGCGGATCTTGGCGAACAGCTCCGCGTCAGCCTCCTCCGCATTGGTGACCTCGTACTGGCTCTTGCCGCGGCCCAGGATCCGGCGAATGGCCCGCTGCGCCCGGGTCCGGGCGCACCACTCCTCGTCCGAGGGAAAGCGGACTGTACATAGCTTCTCCGAGCCGGAGAGGATCTTGACGACGAACTCCTTGGTCTGATCGAACATAGCGGTTACTGCGCAATACCATCCGTTGGCGTCGTGACCACCGCACTCACCACGCCGTTGGTGGCGTCATACATCGGCAACCCGGTCACCTGGACCGTGACGATGCCGTCAGTTTCCCCCAACTCGGCCACGCTGAAGCCCAGCTTCTGCCAGGTGACCTGCATCGAGTTGTTCGCGTCGGCGGTGAGCGTGATCGTCGCCGTGCCCGCGGTCAGGTCGCGGACTTTCTGAAGCTCGGTCGAACCATCCACGAACCGGGCCACGAACTGGAACGACGGCACGCGGTCGCCGATCTCCAGGCGCCCCTTAATCTGGTAGCCATCCTGCTGGCCGGAGCCGGGGAAGAAGTCCGAGCCTTCCCGGAAGGCGTTGTCCCACCCCATCGTCAGCGAGACGAAGTTCTTGGTGGCGACGTAGTCCACGCCGTTGATGGTGCACGCCAGCGAGTAGGCGTTGAGCAGGTTCTCGGCCGTAGCCGCCGGCAGGGTGATGCCGCTGGGCTCGGTGATCTTGCCCGAGTGGGCGAACTCGACCGTCGCCCTCGCATTGGCCCGGCCCGGCCCCTGGTTGATCTCGATCCGGAAGCCGGAGACCGCGCAGCCCACCAGCATAATGTCCCGCACGTCGCTAGCACCGGGACGGATCTGCTCGATGTAGCTGAAGTAGGGAAGCTCCAGGCCATCGGTCACCGGGTTGAGCGGGGTGCAGGTGTAGGTAAACGGGCCCGTCCCCGCCTTGACCACCTTACCCAGGCCGAAGGCCCACAGCCAGGCGGCGAACTGGCTGGAGAGGTATTTCTCGAGCGTATGCGGCCCGCTGAGGAGGTGCGACTTGTAGAGCGTGGTCGCGAACTCGTGGCCCTTGCCCAGCTCGTCGGCGTCGTTCTCGGTGATGTAGCGCGGGTTAGCCAGCGCGCGGTTCAGTTTCGCCAGCCGCCAGATCTGAACGGCCGTGTTGGCGGTCGCGATATCAGCCTGCTTCTGCTTGCCGAAGCCGATCAGTAGCTCACGCAGATTCGCCATCGGTTTGTTTCTCCTTCCTCTTCGGCGCCGGCGCCTCGCATTGCGACCAGCCCTGGACCAGGAGCGGCACCAGGATTTCGGGCGTCGCTACAACTTCCTTGACCTCCCCTGCCGGGGAGCGCATCCAAACAGTGGTCATGCGGTATCTCCGATCTCCGTGAGGCTGAACTCCACCTCGAAATAGTCCACCCCCTCCAGATCCGCCGCCGCCACCAGCCGGGGCACGTCCATCGGGTAGCAGGACGGGTCGATGACGGTGTACAGCATCCGCTGGCCGTCACCACCGGCCGGAACCCCATTGGTGAGCAGCTCCACCAAGCGGTAGTAGCCGGCGGTGACCGGCTCGGCCTCGCCCACCTCCCGCGACCGGAGGTAGAGCGAGAAGCGATGCTTCCATACTTCGCTGCGCCCGACCATGCCCGGGTCGGTGCCGCGCCAGACGACCAGGATGGAGGGCGACTCCATCTCGTAGATCGCCCGGGCCAGACTCGCTTGCTGCGGGTAGCGGTAGTGGTAGGCCCGGATGCGGCTCGCCTCGCCCCCCAGCTCGGCAACCAGCTCCGGAATCGCGCGCAGCTTAGCGACGATCGCATCCACGAGGGTGCCGGGATTGATCATGACGCCTGGTGCAGCTTCAGCCGTGCGCCCCCTTCCGGGTCCGCTTCGACTGCGACGACGACATAGTTCTGCCCGGCCACGGTCACCTTGTCGCCCTTGGCGGGCGGAACCGCAAAGTCGGCCAGCTTGACGAACAGGGTGACGTAGCTGTCGGGAAACGTCTCTTCCAACTGCGCCGGTGGCTCGAGCACGCCCCGGACGCTGAACGGAGCGGCCGCTCCCGAAGGATCATAGGTCACCGTGGCGCCGAAGGTATCGCGGACCTTGTCCAGCAGCTTGGCCATGTGCGCGGAGTAGCTCATCAGAGGCGAGGGGCCGGAGCCCTTCGCCCCGGCCCCGGAGCGGGGAGTCGAGGTGCACTACGCCTTCAGGCCGCGCACCAAGACCTCGGGTCTTAAAACCAGCGGCAACGGATTGCTCTGCGAGTGCAGATCGGTGCCGCGGCCGAACTTGCGCGGCTCCTGCTTGGCGTACAGCGGCAGCCCCAACGTGTTGGCCGTCTCGTTGAAGTCGGCCGGGGCGAAGTAGGTGCGGAAGGTCGAGGCCGTGCCCAGCGGGAAGAAGTGGGCCTCGTCGTCGGCGATGAACTTGCGCACGTTGCCCGCCGCATCGGTCGCCTCGCCGCGGTACTCCTCAAACGTGATCCCACCGAAGGTGAAGCCCGTGCGGTAATCGTTGCCGAGCTGCTGGCTGCGCTGGAAGTACATGAAGGCCTCCTTGACCTTGGCGTGGGTGGTGAGGGCGTCATAGAAGCCGGGCGAGCAGAGGCAGTGGATGCCGCTCATGAACTCCCCGCGCAGGTTGTCCTCGATGTGGCGCTTGACCTCCAGGCACTTCAACAACACCTCGGTCGAAGCGGTGGTCAAGGCAAAGTTGACCACCTTGGGGGTGATGCCGAACTCGCTGTAGAGGTCATAGAGCACCGAGCCGTCGGCGTCGAGGATGACCCCCTTGAGGGCGCCCATGCGCAGGTGCTCGAGCGTGATGGCGTGCTTGTTGCGCATATTCTGGAGCTTCTGAGCCACCAGTGCCGCCAGCGCCCCCAGCTCGGTCTCCGAGCCGAAGGCACGCAGGCCTTGCACCTCCTCCGGCAGCACCACGTCCTCATGCGGGATATGGGGAATGACGAACGAGCGCACCTTGCGCTTGCCGGCCGCGCCCAGACTCGCCGGCGCGCCCAGCGGCCGCGTGGGCAGCAGGTTCAGCACCCCGTTGAGCTCCTCGATGAGGATGGTGCGGGTGCGGACGCCCTCGGCGGGCATCAGGTTCATCTGCTCCAGCCGCCCGTAGCGGTTCGGCAGCTTGTTGATGGCCGCCGTCAGGGCGGCCATCGAGAAGGCATCGGTTTCAAACGGATTGATCACAGGCATAAGTTACGCTCCTTGGCGGACCAGGATGCCCAGCGCTTCGAGTTGGGCGATGGCCGCGCTCTTCTGCTCGGCGGTCGCGCCGTCCGGCCAACGGAGGCCGGCCGCCGAGACGATCGCATTACGAACGATGGCGACGCCCGCGCCGTCGGCGCCGTCCGGGGCCGTGGCGTCAAGCGCCAGGATGCCGCAGGCCGCGTCGCTGCCGTCGGTGGCGGCAAAGTCGATCTGCTTGACCTTGCCCGAGCCCGCGGCCACGGTGATGGTGAACGAGTCGCCGGCGGCGAAGTCGGTGGCGCCATCGGCGATGGTGAACGTAAGCTGGGTGGTGAACTCGACGCCCACCGTGGCGACGCCGATGAGGATGCCGTCGGGATCCTCGACGGTGAACTTGCCGCCATTGACGGCGGGCTCGATGCACACTAACCGGTAGAGGCCCGGCTTGGCCGCCGCGCCCACGGTGACGGCGCCGATCGTGCCGTCGCCGGTGTTGCCGGCAACAGCCGCCGCCGTCGCCGCCCCCTTGGTGATGCGGCCGAGCACCATACCGCTGGTCAGCACGCGCTCGGCGCCGCTGCCGGCCAGCACGGTCACCCTGTCCCGGCTGTAGCGGTTCTCCTGCTCCCACTTCAGCCAATCGCCCAAGTACGTCCCTTCCGTCTGAACGGCCATCGTCTACCTCCCTTGCCGGTTCGCGGCCGCCAGCTTCTCACAGGCCTGGACGACCGGGTTCTGCTCGAGGTCCGCCTTCGCGCTCGTCCCGGTCTCCGGCAGGGTGTGCGAGTGGATCTCGTGCACTTCATCTTCGGCGGCCCGCCACGCCAGCAATTGCCGGCGCACGTCGGCCGCCGTACACTGTCCGGAAATGAACTCCGCCGCCTTGGCCGGCACGCCGGCCAGGAGGCATAGTTCCACGATCTCGGCCGCTTGGCCGTAGCCCTCGGCGAGGGCCTGCGCCTTGACGGCCTCGATGTCAACCGCGGGCGCCCGCTGAGCGTCCGCCTGAACGGTACTCAACATCTCGGAATCCTCCTTTTCGATGGAAGTCGTGGCGGCCGCCGCCGCCACGCTCACAGTTGATTCGTATCGTCGCTGGGTCAATGCCTTTAAGTCGAGCAGCGCCTGCTCGAGGCTGCCGGCACGGTCGGCCAGCCCGGCGGCTATCGCCTGCCGGGCACCATGGAATAATCTCGCGCCCAAGGCTTGGATCGCCTCCGCGCTCTGGCCGCGCTGCGCCGCCACCAGAACGACAAACTCCCGGTACAGCCGCTCGACCTCTGCTTGCAGGCTTTGCCGCGCCGCCTCACTCAGCGGCTCAAACGGATTGCCGTCCGTCTTGCCCTCGCCGGCGGAGATCAACGTCACCTGGATACCGGCCTTCTCGAGCGCCCGCGAGAAGTCGTAGTGGAGGCTGAAGACACCGATCGAGCCGACCCCGCCAGTGATGGGCGGCACGTAGATCCTCTCGGCGGTGGCGGCCAGCAGATAGCCGGCGCTGTAAGCCGCCACGTCGGCCACCGCCCACAGCGGCTTCTGTCGGCCCGCCTCGATGAGCAGCCGCGCCGTTTCAAAGGCGTTGTCGGTTTCGCCGCCCGGCGAGTTGATCCGCAGCAGGATGCCACCCACATCGGCATCCTCGACGGCCCGGCGCACTTCCTGCTGGATCGTGCGGTAGTCGGTCTCGTCCCACCACTGCGGATCGTTGGTCAGAAAGCCGCTGATATCGATCACGGCCACGCCTTCGACCACCTGGTAGGGCCGGCGGGGCTCCACACCGCCGCCCAGGGCCTCCAGCTCGCATGGGTGCGGGCGTGCGCCCAGCCGCTCGACAATCTCGGCGCGGTAATCGTAGCTCACCGGTCGCCGGCGTTGCTCGTTCATTGCACCAACTGCCTCCCTTGCGTGGCATCCTCGTCCGTGGAAATCGGCGTTGCCGCATTCTTCGCTTGCCGCCGGCCATCGGAGGTGTAGATGTTGCCCAGCGCGTCAGCCCGGGCGTTATCGTCGGCAATCTCCTGATCCACCTGCTCGGGGTCGTAGCCCAGCTCGTGGACGGCCGCCGAGCGGCTCTTCAGCCCCGCCTGGATCTGCTCGATCTCCGCCCGGGTGTCCTTCAGCGGATCCACCCACGCCCACCGCGGCGTCCGCCACTCTACATCCCGATAGGGTTCGGGGTCCCTCGCATAGCCAGGCGCCCTGAGCGCCCCGGCCAGCACCGCCGCCTCCACCCATCGCCGCCACACCGGCCGGCAGAACTGGTACACCATCACCTGGAACTGGAACTGCTCGCAGCGGCGGCGGAACTCCAATAACCCCGCCCGGATCGAGGAGTAGTTCACCCCGGTCAGATCCCCGGTCAACTGCTCGTAGGTGATTCCCAGCCCGGCGGCAATCGCCCGCAGCTGCACCCGCATAAACTCGCTGTACAGGCCGCCGACATCGGCCGGCTCGGAGAACTTGACGTCCTCGCCCGGCAGCAACTCCTGCAGGATGCCCGGCTCAAGGCCCACAAAGTCCGTCTTCTCCGGAGCGGTGGTGGCGCCGTCGTTGAGCGTCGTCGTGCCGGGCAGCGGGCTGTCGTCGGCGCTCTTGGTGATGAAGCCGGCAAACATGGCGGCGACCTTCTTACGCACCAGTTCGGCGTCGTCGTACTGATCGAGCTCGTAGAGCTTCACCAGCACCGGCGCCAGCCACGGCGCGCCGCGCAACTGCCCCGGCCGCAACGGTCGGTAGATATGCAGCACGGCGCTCGCCGGCACGCGCACCAGCTCCAGCGCGTTGGCAAAGATCGACTTCTCGCCCGGATGCTCCCGATAAAGGTGATACGCCGTGCGGCGGCCAATCGGATCGAACTCGATGCCGGCGCGGATCGAGCGGCCTTGGCCCAGATCCTCGCTCTTGTCCGCCGGCAGATGCTCAGCCTCGAGCACCTGAAGCTGCAGCGGCACCGACAGGCCGTCCTCGGCCCGACGGTCGCGCAGGCGCACCAAACACTCACCGCCCTCGATCACCGCCCGGCAGACCAACGCCTGCAGCCCGTAGAAGTCGGTCAGCCCGCCGGCGTCGGCCTCATCGGTCCAGCGCAGCCACAGCTTGTGGAGCTGCGCGCGGACGGACGGATCCGGGTGCCGGGACTGCGGCTTGATGCCGCTGCCGACGGCGTTGGCGACAAAGCTGTCGATGGCATTAGCCGCCCAGGCATTCTTGCGGACCATGTCGCGCGAGCGCGACCGCAGCACCGCACCGCTCCCAAACACCAGCGCGTTGATGCCCTCCTCGGTCGCCCTCCAGCTGGTCAGCCGCCGGCCCGTGGAGGCCGCCTCGTAGCCGGCCGCACTGCGCAGCCATGGGGCAAAGGCCGCCCGCACCAGATTCCTCCAGTAGCCCATCGTCAAAAGCCCTTGTCGGTGTAGACCAGATGCCGCCGGATCTGCGCTCCGGCGGCCGCCTCAAGCGCCGCCTGCACCGTGGCGATGGCGCTTTTGAGCTCCTCGATCGAGCGGTAGGTCACCTCACGGTCAGCAAAGCGCACGCGCAGTTCCCCGGAGGCCAGCGCCTCCTGAAGTGCATCCAGATGAGCTTGCGTGTAGGCCATCGACTCACCTCGGGCGGTATTGCGATAATGGAAACCGGATTGAAATGCAGGTCAGCGGATTGGAGCGGATCACCGTGAATCCCAATCAGATGGGCGGGGTTCCGTGTATCCGGGCTCTGCGCATTCCTGTCGCCACGGTCTTGCGAATGCTGGCCGGCGGTCTGAGCGAGCCAGAGATTTTAGCCGCGTATCCGGATCTGGAAGTGGAGGACATTCGCGAATGTCTGCGGTTTGCGGCGGCCTGCGCCATGGAACGTGAACTGGTGTTGCCGCGGCCGGCGTGAGATTCCTGCTTGACAATGCGCTGCCCCCACAACTGGCGCGGCTGCGGGTGAGGGCGCCCGCCATCGGTCACCTGGCAAGCCAGGAGGAACGCCCCACACGGCGCGCGGGCCTCGGGGCCGGAGGCCGGGGGGCTGGCGCCTGTGGCGGAGGGGACTCCGGTTGTTCGTCGCTCTCGAGGCGCCCCGCCAACTCCCGCCACTGCTCTTCGCGCCAGCGGTCCATCCCCACCACCGCCGCCGCTGCCCGGGCATACACCCGGCAATCCAGCGCCTCATTGCGCTCCCGCATCTTCTGCCACTCCGGCTTCTTGTAGCCCTTGACCACCCGCGTCACCAACTGCTCGGCTGTCAGTTGCTTGAAGTACTCCTCGCCGTAGCGCGGGAAGTGGCAATATCCTGGCGGATACGAGCCCCCACGGGCCAGCTCCTCCTCTGTCGGACGCGGCAGATTCAGCCAGCGGTACAACTCCTCCTTCGCTAGACCGGAGTTCACCGGCCAGATGCGCACACCGCGCTTGATCCGCCTCCCCTGCGGGCCGATCTCGATCGGCGACGGCTGGCCGACCAACGCCGGCGCGCGCGAGTCGCCCTTGACGACCACCACCCGGCGTCCTTGCCCCCGCGCCCAGGCGTAGACGTCGGCCGCCGCATAGCCGGAGTCCACCGCCAGCCGCACGATGGGAAGCGCCAAGCCGCCAGCGGTGGGGAACGTCTCCTCCAGCAGCCGGCTCAACTGCTCCCACACCGCCGGCCGCGAGGTGTCGCCCTCCAGCACCCGATAGTCCACCGACCAGGACTCCTTGCCGGCGCCCCAGGCCACAACCTCGACCTCGATCCGGTCCGCCTGCACGTCCGCCCCCGCCGTCAGAAACAAGCCGCCTGGCGGGACCGTCCCGATGCGGTAGTCCTCGCGGCGCTCATACAGCCGCTGCCAGTCCGGCGCCTCGCCCAACTGCGTCCAGGTCTCGCCCAGCACCGTGTTGACGAACACCTGCAACAACGCCGGGTTCTTCTGCCCTTGCTCGAACGAGGCGGCGGCATCACCCCAGGAGAACCAACCCACCGGCGAGTACAGGCTGGACAAATGGAAGCCCGCCGTCCGGCCATCACCGGCGGCGCTCGGCCGCCACTGGCCCCGCGGCAGCATCCAGTGTTTCTCGTGATTCTCGATCTTCCCGCGGCAGTGCTCACACCGATAGAAGGCCTCCGCCGGGCGCCCCCTGGGCCACTCCAGTTGGGCAAACTTCAAGATCTGGTAGTCCCCGCAGTACGGGCACGGCACCCAGTAGCGCCGCTGATCGCTCTCGGCAAAGGCCGCCTCGATCCGGCTTAGGCCGGTGATCCCCGGCGTCGAGCACAGGAAGATCTTGCGCCGGGCGAAGGTGCGGGTCCGGGCCAGCGCCAGATTCACCGGATCGCCTTCCCCATCCACATCGCCGGGGTAGCCGTCCACCTCATCCAGGAACAGATACCGCGCCGCCATCGAGCGCAAGCCCACGGCGCTGTTGGCCCCGGTCATCACCAATACCCCGCCCGGGAACTCCTTCTGCAAAACCGTGTTGCCGGAGTCCCGCGAACGCGGATCGCGGACTAGCTTCCGCAGCACCTCGCTTTCTTCGATCAGCGGATCGATGCGCTGCTTGGAGTTCCGCTTGGCCATCTCCACGGTCGGCTGCACCACCATCATCGGGCCCGGCGCCTGGTGGATGACAAAGCCCACCCAGTTGTTGCCGCACTCGGTGCCGCCCACCTGCCCGGCCTTCATGAACACCACCCGCTCGAGGGGCGAGGAGGGCGACAGGCAGTCCATAATCTCGCGCAGGTACGGCGTACGGTCGGTGCGCCACGGCCCGGGCTCGGCCGCGGCCCGCGGCGACAGCCGCCGGTAGCGGTCGGCCCACTCGGAGATGGTCAGCAGCGGGTCCGGGCGGGCGCCGGCGGCCGCCGCCGCCGCGTAGAGCTCCTCAGCCGTTGGCGTCGGCAAACTCATTCAGCGCCTTCCGGATCTCGGTGGCGAGGAGCTGGTGGACCTTCCCCGGGTCGGCTTCGGCCGCTACCAGCGCCGCCACCCGGTCGGGGATGTTCAGCATCGCATCGCGGAAGGTCCGGAACTTGTTGAACGCCGCCACCTGGACCTCATCGCGGTTGACCAGCTTGCCCACCTGCTGCTCGTAGCGGATCTTGGCCAGCCGCGCCTCATACTGCTCGCGAATCGCCCGCGCCTTGGTGTAGGCCGCCTGCAGCCCCCCACCGGGAAACTCGCCCTCCTCCGCCTCCGCGTCTGCTCGCCGAGTGGGCGCCTTGCTAACGACTGGCGGACGGGGGGTCGTGTTCCGCTCCCACTCCCGGTCGGCTACGTCGCTATCGATGCGGCCATCGGCCAGGGTCGAAATCCGGCCGCTCCGAATCGCCTTTTGTACGGCGAAGTGATTCACCCCGCGGTGGCGCGCATAGGCCCGCTGGCTCATGATCGGCATCGCCGATTTTTCCCGCTAACCCAAAGATTCCGCTTGCATTTTGCCGCCACCTGAGCGATGAATCAAGGGGCGCGCCTACCCGCGCGCCCAAGGAGCTCACCCGATGCCAACGTTCGTAATCGACAACGACAACACCATCCTCGCCTGTGCTTCCGCCGAGGAAGCCCAGGCCACCGAAAACGCCGCCGGCGCCTTCGCCAGCGAGAAAGAGTTGGCCAAGCTCGCGGCCGATTGGCCGGCCGCCCGCCTGGTCGAGGTCTGGAACAACTTCGCCGGCGTCGTCCCGTTCGACGATCTCAAGCCGGTGACGAAGTTCACCGACCGCAAAACGGCCGTCGCCCGGATCTGGGCGGCCATCCAGCGTCTGGCGGACACCGTTGCGCCCCCGGGCGCCCAGCAGGCGCCGGAAGCCAAAGCCTCGACCCAGAAGCCCACCGCCGCCACCAAGGCGCCCAAGACGGCCAAGCGGGTCGACGAAGCCAAGCCCCAGAAGCCTGTCACCCGCCCGGGCAGCAAAAAGGCCCAGGTGCTGGAGCTGCTCCGCCGGCCCAGCGGGGCCACGCTCCACGAGATCATGGCCGCCACCAACTGGCAGGCCCATTCCGTCCGCGGCTTCATCAGCGGCGCCCTCATCAAGAAGCTGGGCCTGAAGGTTCAGTCCGTCAAACGCGACGACGGCCGGCGCGCCTACCGGCTTCGGAGCTAGCCACGCATGCCAAAACAGTTCCTCGTCGACGCCCAGGTGGCCGCCGCCGCGCGGCAGTTGGAAATCGCCGGGCCGGCCTGTCAGCGCCGGCCGGATGGCGCCGTGCTCATCCAGATAGACGACGTCGCGGCCGAACTCGAATCCAAGCGCCGGCCCAACGAATCCGACTCCGATCTCATCTGGCGGGTGCTCAGCTCAATCGTCGACCTGGGCCCGCGCCGACGCCAGGATCCACAACAACAGGAGCTGCCATGAAGAAAGCAGACGTGAGCATCGGCTCGACATACATCGTCAAAGTGTCCGGGCGCCTGGCGCCGGTCACCATCCTGCGCGAGTCACGTTACGGCGGCTGGATTGGCCGCAACCAACTTACCGGGCGCGAAGTCCGCATCCGCAGCGCCGCCCGGCTGCGCCGGCCAATCTCGCCGCACGACGGCGCGAGCGTCTAGTATGATGATCGAATTCGAAGACCACAGCGAAGAGCAGCAGCGGCTGCTTCTTGAGTACCTCGACCGCCTCAAGGCCGAGAAAAACGCTCCGCCTGCCCCCTCCCGACCGGGCTGCCTAGGGCGCTTGCTCGGCCGCCTGTATCTGGCCTGGCTGCGCTGGCGTTACGGCCGGCGCCACTAAGGAAGAACCCAATGATGCCAACCCACAAACAGAACCCTACGACGATCAGCGACGCCGCCGACCTCGGCCTGGCGATGCTCGTCCTCGAGACCGCCGCCGGCGACTATGAACCGGTCGCCGTCGTCAGTTCCATCGGCGAGGCTCGACAGATCGCTAGCGCTGACTTCACCCGGCGCCTACAAGAGCTCGAGCGCGGCGGCGATCCGCTGTGCCCTGAGACCTACAAACTTTGGGTCCCAGGAGCGGATGGCCGCTACGTCGCGGTTGATTGGAGCTACCCCGTCTAGCGCCGCACGGCCCCCTGCCGACAGCCGCCTCCAGCAACCGCTTCTCCGCGCTCCAGTCCGCCAGCGCTAAGCACAGGCCCTCCACATCGGGGTGCCCGGCGCGGAGCAGAGCCTCGATCTCCGCAATCTCCCGCCGGCAGCGCTCAATCTCAAGTGCCCACTGGCACTCGTTCATCCCGCACCTCGTCGAACGTGGTCCCACTACCCTCAAGAACAGCCTTCCGCCCTGTGAACTCCTGCCACCGCCGCACGATGATATCTGCGTAGTGCGGATCGATCTCCATCAGCCGCGCCCGACGCCCGAGCTTCTCCGCCGCAATCAACGTCGAACCCGAACCGCCGAACAGGTCGAGGGCCAGCTCGCCTGGCCGCGACGAATAGGTCAGCGCCCGCACGGCCAGCTCCACCGGCTTCTCGGTCAAATGCACCATGGCCGCCGGGCTGACCTTCTTAACGCTCCACACATCGGTGGCGTTCTTGATCTCCGGGTTGAACCAGTGCGCGGCGCCTTCGCGCCAGCCATAGAATGCCCATTCATGATTACCCATGAAATCTTTGCGCGTCAGCACCGGGTGCTCCTTCACCCAGATGATGGCCTGCGAGAAGTACAGCCCGCAGTCGGCCAGCGCTGACGGATAGTTCGCGCAATTGGCGTATCCGCCCCAGATGTAGAACGCCCCACCCGGCTTGAGCACCCGGGAGAGATTGCCGAACCACCGCCGCAGCAACACCTCGTAGTCGGCGTCCTTGATGAAGTCGTTTTCGAGCGCCCGGTCCTTCGGCCGCAGCTTCCGGGTGGTGCGCTTGGCCTTCGAGACGCCGCGATGCAGGTCGAAGCTCTGGTGATGCTGGAGTCCGGCAAACGAGGACAGTCCCGCCGCAATGGCGTTGTTCGAGCGCGGCTCCACCCGCACGTTGTACGGTGGATCGCTGTTGACCAGATCCACCAGCCGCCCCTCGACTAGCCGATCCACATCTTCATTCAGCCCCGCGTCGCCGCACAGCAGCCGATGCTCGCCCAGAATCCACAGATCCCCGCGCCGCGACACCGCCTCCCCGAGCGGCTCCGGCACCGCGTCCTCATCGGTCAAGCCCTCGCGCGTCTGCTCCGGCTCGGCCAGCAGCGCCGCGAGCTCCTCGTCGGAGAAGCCCACCACATCGACGTCGAAGCCATCCTCCTTGAGCGCTTCCAGTTCCACCCGCAACAGCTCCTCATCCCATCCCGCGTTCAGCGCCAGCTGGTTGTCGGCCAGCGCCAGCGCCCGCCGCTGCGTCTCCGTCAGGTGCTCGAGGACAATGACGGGCACTTCCGTCATGCCAAGCCGGCGCGCCGCCGCCAGCCGGGCGTGGCCGGCGATCAGGACGCCGTGGGCCGACACCAGCAGAGGGTTCGTCCATTTGAACTCCACGATGCTGGCCGCAATCTGCGCCACCTGCTCGTCGGAATGCGTCCTTGCGTTCCGGGCATAGGGCAGCAGCCGCTCAATCGGCCACAACTGAACCTGATGGTTGGGGGGAATCAACTCCATGGGCCCGCCACCGCCGGCCGAGGCCGCTGCGTCATCGCTTTCCGGCACGATAGGGCAACAGGGCGGTGGTGCCATCCGGATTGACGAAGTGGGCCAGCACCGCCGTCGCCCCCTGCACCGCCGACAAGGCCACCAGCGCCCAGAACCTGCCCCGCGGCGGCAACAGCTCCTGCGTCGCATTGAGTGCCTGCGCCACCAACGCCAACATCTGAATCGCTACGTTCACGGAAAATCTCATCTTGGTAAGCTCCCCAAACCGTTTCCTGAGCGGCCCCAGCCGCCACCCGATGCGAACTGCGCGAAGCATGGTCGACCCCTAGTACTCATCGTTCATATGCCGTCGCCGCCAGCCAGCGTTGCCACAGCGCTTCGAGCGTCTCGCTGCGGTGCCTCCACACACGCTCGGCGTGCGTGTCGCGGAATGTGCGTGCGGCCTCGTTACACGTCTCAATCGCCACCCGGAACGCACAATTCACGGCCGTCAGCGGCGGCGCATCGCGCAAGACCAAACGGATGACCTTATCGGCATGATCCTCATACGTCACGCATTCAGCCATCACTGCCCTCCAGGCCTAAATAGCCGGCCGCTGAACAGCTCTCTGATGCCATCGCCCACGCTCTCCCAGAACCTGTCCCACGCCTCCCGGTCCCTCAGAGCGCGCTCGACGGCTGCTTGACCCTGCGGAGTCTGGAGGTAGCGCATCGTCTCAGCGATGGCGTCGGCTACCGCCCTGATGCTCGCCAGTATCATCTCCGGCGTCATGCCGCAGCCCCCTAGCTCTGATCCGCTCCGCGCACTCGACCACCTGTCTCCAGACGTCGCGGTCGATCTGGACCTCGACGTAATCGAGGCCAACAAGATCGAGCGAAACGCCCGAGTCAGCTATGTCGCAGATCAGCTCCTGCGGTGTCATCTCGCACCCATACTGCATACGGCACAAACGCCCAATAGCGGCGTTCCTTGCGGTACCGCACCCCATCCACGGTCACCGCCGCCCCCACCGGCAGCCTGTCCCCGCGCGCCGGCGAATACTCGCCCGGCGCCCGCTCGGCCCCGAGCGGGTTCTTCACCACCACCACGACCTCGTCGGGCTTCAGCTCCGGGTCCGGATACGGCTCCCACACGCGCGGGTCCCCGAAGCCGTAATACTCTTTCAACTGGACCAGCAGGACCGCCGGCGCGTTCAGCGCCAGGCCCAGATCGTGCGGAAACGGATCTTTCTCCGGATGGCGGAAGACCCAATCCCAGGTGGTGTAGACCCGGCCGCCCAGCTCCGGCGGCAGTTGCCGCACTTGGCTCGTCAGCAGCGGCGACTTCGGCACGCCGTGGCGCAGCAACCAGCTCAGCACTTGCCGCATCCGCTCGGCCACCTCGGCCCGGGCCGGATCCGGCGGGTTGTCGAAGTAGTTGTAGTACCCCATTGTCGAACCTTGGATGCGGGGGCGGGATGCGAACCCGCGGCCTCCAGATCATGAGTCTGGCGCGCTGGCCCCTGCGCTACCCCGCGGCAAACGATGACACTTAGCGGCGCCGGCTCCACCCCAGTGGCCACCGGCCACCCCGTGGCCACCTCGCCGGCGCCCTGACGCTAGAAAAGTTCGGCCAAAAGACCACGCGCCGTGTTTTCAACAAGTTAGGACCCGCTCATGGCCCTTGAATCGCCCGGAAAATATGCCCGCCCGCACCCTTCCGTCGGCCCAATCCCAACACCACACCGGGCGCCATCATCGGCAGATTCGCCAGCTCTTCCAGCCGCGCCATACCGCTGTTGACGGCCCGCTCATACCAGTACCGCGTGGCATCCGAGGACTTCTGTGCCGAGCGGTGCCGGTGGTCCGACGCGACGAACCGGATGGAAACTCCAGGCTGGACCCACACCGCTCGTCCTTGCGCCACGAAACGCTTGGCGCGTTTCTTCGATGTGAATCGGCACTCAGAGACGGGGTTTTCAATCCGGATGGGTTTGCGCACAGCTCGGGTGCCTCGGCCCAGGTGGGATTGCGGGTATCCCCGCAAGGCGAGAGCGAAACTCTCTCTCCCCACTCGTAGCCCAAGACCGTCAAGCCGTCAAGAGGGTTTGGGCATGCATCGAACATTTCTGCGTGCGGATGTTTCGGCCCGCCTCGCCACCACAGCCGCGATTCCTGGCGCACAGGCGGCCCACGGCGCGCCGGAGGCCGCCGCCTGAACCCTACAACCCACTGGGTGGCCTCCGGCGAACGTGGCCGCCCGGGTTCACGATTGTGCGCAGCAGGGAAGACGACGAAATACGGCGGGATGCATCCCATAGATACCATCGCTACCGCGCCGCACCGGACGAAAGAAAAATTCGGGATTGTTTTTTTTTGCATCAGAGGCCCTACGACGCTTTCTGTCGTCAGACGTACCCGCGGAGCTCTCCCGGCCTGCGTCGCACGCCCGTGGGCCGTGTCTGCGCCAGCGGCGGCCATTCCTGTGCGCACGCTTCGCCCAAGTTGTGTCCGGGTGGGCCAGGCGGACCTCCGACACCAGGCCGCCTCCTCCCGTGCGCCTTAGTACGCCCGGCAGCAGCCGCCGTATCGCGGATCTCTGATCTGGGAGAATGGTTGGCTGATTCCACAGAACTGGAGGCCATCGCCGTGGCAGAATCAGAACCGACGAAAGAGGAGTTGCTGAAGCGCATCGCGGAACTGGAAGCGCAAGTTCACAGCAGGAAACCCGCTTCCCTGCAGTTCCGGGTCAGCGAGAAGGGCGCCGTCAGCGTCTACGGCCTCGGACGGTTTCCGGTGACGCTCTACTACGAACAGTGGTCCCGGCTCCTCGACCACGTTGACGCGCTGCGTGCCTTCATCGAGGAGAACAAGAGCAAGCTGAAGCGGAAGCCCCACGTCGAGGTGTGACTCCTGTTTCCGCCACGCTTTCGCAACCCACGTTGCGCCCTGCCCTCGAGCGGGGTGGATTCGAAGCATATGACTACCACGCCGGGGCGAGACCGCCGCGCTGCGAATCGTGGTAGCCATTTTCGGCCGCTCGATATAGGGAACCCCAATTTGTCTTCCCGGTGGAGAACATGCGAAAAATGGCTGCCATCCCTCCCACGGGTACCAACTGGTTTAGAATCAGCGAGGTAGGGCGGGGGTCAATGCGAAGCGGATGACTGCCACGTCGGCGGGAGACCGGCACGGTGGGGATCGTGGTAGTGATATATAGGGGGGCAAAAAATCTGTCCCTTCACCATAATACAGTGAATGGACAAGTCCTTCCGAAAAATGGCTACCATCCCTACCATGGGTACCAACTGGTTTGGAATCAGCGAAGTAGAGCGGGGTCGATCTGAACGCACGACTACCACGAGTTTGGACCCCACTTGGACCCCGATGATCATGGAAGGGTGCGTAAGTCTTTGATAGGTTTGGTGGCCAGGGACGGAATCGAACCGCCGACGCCAGCCTTTTCAGGGCTGCGCTCTACCAACTGAGCTACCTGGCCGACATCACACATTATAGCTCGAATGCGGCGGGAAGCAAGCCTGGGCCCTTCGGAGCGGGCGCCTGCCGGAGCCGTTCAGCGCTCCGGCCACTCGAGCACGGTGGTCCGGGTCAGGTGGCGCTGGAGGCCCTTTTGGTTCAGGAAGAACGTCGGCTTGGCCAACCCCCGACTGAACAGCTTCTCGGCCTGGTCTTCGTAATGGGGCGATTTGGGGTCGTCGCTCTGGCCGAGCGGCAGCACCATGTAGGAGCGCGGAGGCTTGCTCAGAATCACGATCTGCGTCGAGGTCTGTCCGCCGTGGCCGATCATGACATCGCCCTGCCGCCTGAAGCTAATGGCGCGCGGCGTTGACATGCCCGCCTCGGCCACGGATCCGCCGCTGACGGGCCAGTGACGCGAGCTGCCCTGGCGGCCCACGCGGAACAAAGTTCCGTAAGTGGCGTCTGGCGGAAACTCGCGCTTCAGCCGCTCCTCGGCTTTGGCCAATGCGGAGCGCACCTGCTGGTCGGTGAGCTGTCCCGGAGGCTCCACAGCGCGCGACAGCGGTCCCAGCTCCATCTTGAACAGGTAGAAGCCCAGGGCGGCGCGGGAGTCTGCCTCCGCCATGCGGTCCCAATCCAGCAGCAACTTGACCAACGGCGAAGGCTGCGAGCCGGCCGCGTTGCGGATGCGTTCTTGCCAGGCTTCCGCGCGCCACACCAGCGGAGAAAATGCGATGCGCAGGGCTCCCTCTTCGGTCACGCGCTCAGTGCGATCCAGCAGTTCCAGCACTGCAGCCGCCCGCTGATGCGCCGGCCCGGGCGGATGATTGTAGAGGTAGAAGCGGTCCCGGTACTTTTCCGGCTGGAGCGGCGAATCCCGCATCATCCACTGCGGCGAGACGTTGCAGTTCTGCATATAACCCTGCGGCGGGTTCGTGATCTGGATGAGGTCCTCGAAGCGATGAAGCCCCTGCCACTCACAAGCGCCGCTGGAGCCGGGCATCGGGCGGGAGGGATCGCAGCCTGCGGGCCGCACGGGCACGCGACCGTTGCGCACGTAATAGATGTCGCCCTCGACCGTGCCGATCATCACGTTCTGCGGCATGAGCTGGAGCATGGCCAGCGCGCGCTTGGCCTCCGCCAGATTGCGCGCGTTCATCAGATCCCACATCTGCTCGACCAGGCGGAACTCGTCGGCATAGGGCGTGGCCGCTGCGTAAGCCTTGCCGTCTTTGCGCGCCACGATCGGCCCGTGGTGCGTGGACTGGAAGGTGACCTCTTTCCATTCCACGCCGACGTCGGTCTTCACGCCGATCCGTTCGCGGCGTGAGGTAAGCGGGCGCCACTCGTCCTTGAAGCGGTACCTGTCGCCTGCCACCTCCACCTCGTAGATGTCGGAGGTGTCGGGGCCGCCGGTCGTCATAGCGACGGAAAGATAGCGATTGTGTCCCAGCACCGGAAAGGGCAGGCCCAGGATGGCGGCTCCGGAGACCGCGTTTCGCCCCGCGTAGGCGCGCATTTCGTAAAAGCGAAATTCGCCATACCAGCTCAGGTGCGGGTCAATCAGAGCGATGGGGACTCCCAGGGCCGAGCGGCTGGGCGCGATCAGCCACTGGTTGGAGCCGCGGTACAGGGACGGATCGGGTCGGACGCCGCCGCGCATCAGATCGGCGCCCATCTCGCCTTCCATCCAGCCCCAGATGATGAAGCGGCCCAGAGCGATCAGGCGCCAGGGTTCCAGCTTCGGAGCCCAGGCGGGAACTCGGTCGGGATGCTCCCGCATCCAGCGCTCCACGCCGGCCAGATAAGCTTGCAGAGCGGCGCGGATTTCAGGCCTCAGCCGTGCGTAGTTGGTCTCGGCGACTTCGCGGTGCCGCCACAGCCGTTGCCGGACGTCATGTTGGAACCACTCGGGCCCGAAGGCTTCGGCCATCGTGCCCTCGGCCTTGCGGTAATTGCGCAGCAGTTCCTCGAGTCGGTCCTCGGCTTGTGCATACCCGGAGGCGAAGAAAACGCCCTGGGTGGTGGAAGCGAAGATGTGCGGCACGCCGAAATCATCGCGCAGGATGCGAACACGTTCGGCGGTCGCCAGCGTCGCTGCCAGAGGCAGCACCAGTAGAAGCCGCGTCAACTCTGTCGGGTTCCTTTGATGTAGCCCTGACTCGAGGCCCCCTTCCAGACGCCCTCGAACTTGTCGTTCGTGATTCGGGCCTCGATGATGTAGGTCTCGCCCTCGATTTGAACCTTGAAGGTGAGGGTTCCGTTCTCAAACTGCGGATCCACCATCTTGTACTCGCCGGGAGCGCCGCTGATGGTGCCGCTCAGCTTCCCGCCTTCTTCTTTAACCACCACAGTCCAGCGGTACTGTTCTCCGTCCGGGCTATCGGACACGCACTGCCAGGAGCCAACTACCGGTTTGTCAGCGGCGATCAGCATGGCCGCCGCGCACAGAAACGAAAGACACTTCGCCAACAGTTTCATAAGACCCTCGGTCGCCTTTCTGCAACAGGACAGGCGCTCATGGTGTATGATAACATGCCGTCCGGAAAGCAAGGAGGCCACATGCGAACCCTGACCCTGGTTCTGGCGTTGCTGCTGGCAGCCGCGCCGGCGACATCGCAACGGCAAAAGTTCACCATCAACACGGAGACTCCCGAGGGGCAGCTCCTTCAGCAGATCGGTCAGGAGGAGGATCCGGCGAAGAAGCTGGCGCTGCTGGAGAAGTTCGCCGCCGAATACCCCAAGCATGAAGCGATCGCCTGGGTGTACGCGCAGATGGTTCCCGTCGCTACCGGGCTCAACCAGTTCGATAAAGCCCTCCAGGCGGGCGACAAACTCCTGGCTCTGGATCCGGAGGATCTCGAGACCGCGCACCAGGTCCTCAAGGCTGCGGAGGCCAAGAAAGACGCCGCGGCCGTGATCGAATGGGCCGGCAGGGTATCCGCCGCGGCCCGCAAAGTAGCAGCGACGCCCCAGCCGAAGGAAGAGGACGAAGTCGAAGACTGGAAGACGGCCGTCGAGTTCGCCAAACAGCTCGACGTGTATACTGAGTACGCCCTCTACGCCCTGGCTCTCCAGACCACCGACGTGAATCAGCGCATCGCGCTGACGGAAGCGCTGGAGAAGCAGAATCCCGACAGTCAATACCTGCCGCAAATCGCCAATCTGCGCTTCGTCGCCTACCTGCAAGCCGGTCAGCACCAGAAAGCAATCGAGCTGGCTGAGAAAGTCCTGGCTCGAGATCAATCCAACGAGGACATGCTGCTTGCCGTGGCCGATAGTTATCGGATCAATAAGAAGGAGCCGGACAAGGTGTTAGCTTACTGCACGAAGGCGCTGGAACTGGTGGCGACCAAGCCCAAGCCCGAGGGCGTGGCGGACGCGGTTTGGGAAACGCGCAAGAAGCAACTTACCGGGCGCGCCCATTGGCTGATCGGCTTGACGCACGCCGCGCGCGGCAATTGGGTCGAGGCGGACAAGGCGCTGCGCACCGCCCTGCCGGGCGTTTCCGACAGTCCGGCGATGACTCAGGAGGCGGCTTTCTACCTCGGGCTGGCCAACTTCCGCATGGGCGAAAGGGACTGCGAACCCAATCGGATCCTGGACGCCATGAATTTCACCAAACAGGCCGCCGCGATCAGGGGCCCCTACCAGGCCCCTGCGCGGCAGAATCTGAGAGCTTTTCAGACTAAGTGCGCCGTACGATGAACATCCTCGTTCCCAATCTAGGTTCGACTTCCCTGAAATACCAGATCTTGGAGATGCCCTCGGAGCGCGTGCTGGCTCGCGGTCGCTTTGAGCGCGTCAGCGATTATCGCGAGGCGATTTCCCGCATCCCAACGGGCGAGACGCCGGTGGATGCGGTCGCCTTCAAGACCGTGTTAGCCGGCCCTCGCTACCGCGGCACGTTTCGCATTGACGCCGAGCTGATCGCCGCCATGGAAGAATACCTGCCCGCAGCGCCGGCCCACAACGCCATCTATCTGGCCGCCATTCGCGCCTTTGCGGAGGCCATGCCGGGCGTGCCCCTGGTAGCCGCCTTCGAAACCGAATTTCACGCCGACATGCCCGAGTACGCCGCCCGGTACGGCGTTCCCGCGGAGTGGCGCGAGCAGTACGGCATCCGGCGCTACGGATTTCACGGTGCATCCCACCAGTACATCAGCGAGCGCGCGCCGCAATTGCTGGGGCGTCCGCGCGAGGCTTTACGGCTGGTGAGCTGTCATTTGGGCGGCAGCTCCTCGATCTGCGCCGTCCAGAGGGGGCGCTCCGTGGATACGACCATGGGCTTTTCCCCACAGTCCGGTCTGGAGAACGCCACCCGGCACGGCGAGCTGGATGTCTTCGCGGTGCTCTACATGATGGAGCGGCGCGGCTGGACGATCGAGGAGGTGCGGCGACAGCTCGCGCGCAACGGCGGCCTGGCGGGCCTCTCGGGCATTCCCGGGGGCGACGTCCGCGATCTGGAAGCCGCCGCCGCGCAGGGCAACGCGGACGCTGCGCTGGCTCTGGAAGTGTTCGCCTATCAGGTTCGCAAGACCATCGGCGCTTACGCTGCGGTCATGGGCGGACTCGACGCCGTCGCGTTCACGGGCGGCATCGGCGAGAACTCGCCGCGCCTCCGCTCGCGTTGCTGCGCAGGACTCGAATTTCTGGGCATCCGGCTCGACCCGGTTCGCAACGAGCAGGGCTCGGGCGATCGCATCATCTCCGCCGAGGACGCTGCGGTCGCCGTTCTGGCCCTGGCGACCAACGAAGAACTCATCGTAGCCCGACGCGCTTACAAGCTGCTGGCGAGCGCGGCCTGACGGCCCCGCCTCAGCCCTCCAGCGTGTTCACGGGCGCCGGGTGCGAGGCTTCGTACGCGGCGATGGCCGCTTCTTGACGCAGGATCCAGCCCAACTCGTCTGTGCCTTCTAAAAGGCACTGCTTGGCGAAGGGGTCTATCGGGAATTCGACGCGACGTCCGTCCGGCAGCACCAGCGACTGCGTCTCCAGATCCACCGTGAGTTGGGCCTCCGGGTCCCGCTCCAGCAGGGCAAACAGCTCCTGGTGAACCTCGCGCGTGACCACGATGGGCAGCAGCGCGTTCTTGAGGGCATTCTGGCGGAAAATGTCGGCGAAGGAAGTGGAGATCACGGCGCGAAACCCGAACTGGGTCAGCGCCCACGGTGCGTGCTCGCGCGAGCTGCCGCAGCCGAAATTATCCCCCGCCAGCAAGATGGCTGCCCCGCGGGCCCGCGGCTGATTCAGGACGAAATCCGGACGCGGACGACCCTCGGCGTCGTAACGCCAGTCGTAAAAGAGCTGATCTCCCAAACCCTCTTTGGACACCGTCTTCAAGAACCGCGCCGGGATGATCTGATCGGTGTCAATGTTGTCCACCGGCAGAGCCACTACGCGGCTGGAAAATTTCTCGAAAGGCCTCACAGGAACCTCCTGGGATCGGCAACGGCGCCCTCCACCGCGCTGGCCGCGGCCGTCCACGGGCTGGCAAGGAAGGTGCGCCCGCCTTTGCCCTGGCGACCCTCGAAATTGCGGTTGGTCGTTGAAACCGCGTACTGGCCGGGTCCGAGCTGGTCGCCGTTCATCGCGATGCACATCGAGCAACCCGGCTGGCGCCACTCGGCTCCGGCGGCGCGGAAGACTTCGTGCAAACCCTCAGCCTCCGCGTCGCGCTTGACCTGCGCCGACCCCGGGACCACCAGCATGCGGACGCGCGGGTGAACCCTGCGGCCTTTCAGAATTTGCGCGGCGGCCCGCAGGTCCGAAAGCCGCCCGTTCGTGCAGCTCCCGACGAACACCACGTCAACGGGCCTGCCCAGCAAGGGCTTGCCCGGCTCGACCGCCATGTAACGGAGCGCCTTCTCCAACGATTCTCGCTCCAGGGCGTCGCGCGCCTGCGAGGGATCCGGAACCGGCGCGGTGATGGGAATGCCCATTTCAGGGCTGGTGCCGAAGGTGATCATGGGTTCCAACTGCGACGCATCCAGACTCACCGAGCGATCGTAGGATGCGCCCTCGTCGCTGGGCAGCTTGCGCCAGCGCTCCAGGGCGGCATCCCAGGCGGCGCCCTTAGGAGCGAAGGGCCGGCCATGCAGGTACTCGAATGTCGTGTCGTCGGGCGCCACCAAGCCGGCGCGGGCGCCGGCTTCGATCGTCATGTTGCAAACCGTCATGCGCTCTTCCATGGAGAGGGCGCGGATGGCGCTGCCGGTGTACTCGAAGACGCAGCCCGTGCCTCCCGCCGTGCCGATGCGCGCGATCAACGCGAGGATGATGTCTTTAGCGCTAACGCCTGGCCGAAGCCGCCCCTCCACCCGCACCTGGTAAGTCTGCGGGCGCCGCTGGAGCAAGCACTGCGTGGCCAGCACGGTCTCCACCTCGCTGGTTCCGATGCCGAAGGCCAGCGCGCCCATGGCGCCGTGCGTGGCCGTATGACTGTCACCGCAGACGATGGTCATGCCCGGCTGCGTCAGTCCCAGCTCCGGACCGATGACGTGGACAATCCCCTGCCGTTCACTGCCCAAACTGTAACAGGGGATGCCGAACTCGCGACAGTTCGCCTCGAGCTGACTGACCTGCCGCGCCGAAACCGGATCGGCGATGGGAATGCGCGGCTCGACGGTGGGCACGTTGTGGTCCGCCGTAGCCAGTGTGCGATCCGGACGGCGAACTCTCAGCCCCCGGCGGCGCAAACCCTCGAACGCCTGCGGGGAGGTCACCTCGTGCAGCAGATGCAGGTCTATGTAAAGCAGCGCGGGAGCGCCGGGCGATTCCGTCACCACGTGCGCGTCCCAGATCTTCTGGATGATCGTGCGAGCCATGACTCAAATCTCCGCCAGCACCGCGTCGCCGACTTGCTCGGTCGAGGCCGGAGGCCCCGCGGGGCGTAAATCCGCGGTCACCACGCCTTTCTCCAGAACGGCTTCGATGGCGCGCTGCACCGCGGCCGCCTCTTCCTTCAGGCCGAAACTGTACTCCAGCAGAGCCGCCGCCGACCCGATGGCCCCCAGGGGATTGGCGCAGTTGCGCCCGGCAATGTCGGGCGCCGATCCGTGCACCGGCTCGTACAGGCCGACCCAAACGCCCGAGCTTCGCGCCTCACCGATGGAAGCCGAGGGCAACATGCCGATGGAGCCCGCCAGCACCGCCGCCTCATCGGAGAGAATGTCGCCGAACATGTTCTCGGTCAGCACCACGTCGAAGCGACGCGGATTCAAAATCAACTGCATGGCGCAGTTGTCCACCAGAACGTGTTCCAGGGTGACGTCGGGATACTGTGCGGCCACCTCGCTGACCACCTGCCGCCAGAGTTGCGAGGTCTCGAGCACATTGGACTTGTCCACACTGGCCACTCTCTTGCGCCGTGCACGCGCCAGCCGAAAAGCTACGTGTGCGATGCGTTCGATTTCCGCACGCGTGTAGGTCATGGTGTTGACCCCCCGCTGCTCGGGGCCGCTGCCCGTGATGCCTCGCGGCGTGCCGTAGTAAAGCCCGCCGGTGAGTTCGCGCACGATGATGAGGTCTGTGCCTTCGACGCGTTCGTTCTTGAGCGGTGAAGCATCCAGCAGCGTGCGCCAGGCGCGCACCGGCCGCAGGTTGGCGAACAAGCCGAGCGACTTGCGCAAAGCGAGCAGTCCCGCTTCGGGGCGCTGGGCCGGCGGCAGGGCGTCGTAGGCCGGCAAACCCACGGCGCCTAACAAGATGGCGTCCGCAGCCTCAGCGGCGCGGCGTGTCTCCTCAGGCAGAGGGGCGCCGCAGTTTCGAATCGCGGCGGCGCCCACCAACCCTTCCTTCAAGTGCAGCTCATGACCGAACTTGCGGGCCACGTGTTCGAGAACCCGTACGGCTTGACGGGTCACTTCGGGACCGATGCCGTCGCCGGGGAGGACAAGAAGATTCAGTTCCATCAGGATCAGATTCGCAAAAACAGGGGCAGCCGCTCAATCCGCCGCCAGGGCCGTCTGCTCGAGCACCTGCCGGACGATGGCCACGATCTCTTCGTTGCGGACGCCCTTCTTGCGGTCGGCGAACGCGATGAAACGCTGATAGACTTCGTCAATCTGATCCCGGGTCAAATTGAATCCCAGGTCCTGGCAACGCTTCGAGAGGGCGTGACGGCCGCTGTGCTTGCCCAGCACGAGCCTGGACTCGGGCACGCCCACCTCGCGCGGGTCCATGATCTCGTAGGTCGTGCGCTCCTTCAGGTAGCCGTCCTGGTGGATGCCCGCCTCATGCGCGAAAGCGTTCTCTCCCACAATCGCCTTATTGGGCTGCGGGCCGAAGGTGATCAGCTCGGCCAGCAGGCGGCTGGCGGGATAGAGCTGCTGGGTGACGATCCCGGTCTCGTACGGGAGCAAGTCGTGGCGGACCTTCATGGCCATCACCACTTCCTCCAGCGCGCAGTTGCCGGCCCGCTCTCCGATGCCGTTGATGGTGCACTCGATCTGGCGCGCCCCGGCGCGTACTCCAGCCAGGGAGTTGGCGGTCGCCAGCCCCAGGTCGTTGTGGCAGTGAACGCTTACGATGACCGAATCCCCCAGAGCTTGGACCACCCGAGCGACTAAGGGGCCGAAATCTTCCGGCAGCGAGTAACCCACCGTATCGGGTAAGTTGATCGTGCCGGCACCGGCCGCGGCCGTGGCCCGGGAGACCTCGACCAGATAATCCGGATCCGTGCGGGTGGCGTCCTCGGCGGAGAACTCGACGTCCTCCACATAGCGACGCGCCAGCTCGACGGCCGCCACGGCCTCATCGAGCACCTGCTGGCGGGACTTGCGCAGCTTGTAGCGCAGGTGGATGTCGCTGGTGGCGATGAAGGTGTGAATGCGCGGGCGGCGCGCAGGCTCCAGGGCGCGGGCGGCCCGTTCCACGTCCAGCGTGCAGGCGCGGGCGAGCGCCGCCACCCGCAGCTCGGGAAACTCGCGTGCGATGGCCCGCACGGCCTCGAAGTCGCCTTCGGAGGCGATCGGGAAGCCGGCCTCCAGAATATCCACGCCGAGCTCCGCCAGTTTGGCGGCCATACGCAGCTTCTCGGGAACGGTCATCGAGCATCCGGGCGACTGTTCGCCATCCCGGAGCGTAGTGTCAAAAATGAGAACACGATGGTTCATGGTCAGGGAAAACCGCCTTTGGTTTGGCGCAGGCGGCTCCCGGCCGCCCGCGCTCTGGATTCGGATTCCGGCCCGCGGCCTGTTGCTCCGCCGACCGGAACACTCCCCTATTGTGGCGTGAAAGGCGCCGATTTGGCAAATTTATAGTTTTCAGCCTCGCCATCAGCTATACTAATCTAATAAAAGAAATTGATGCCTGCTGAGCCATCCATAAGGAGACCTGACCGTGGAGCTGTACCTGCTTGACGCCTTCCTGCAAGTGGCCACCGAGCGCAGCTTCTCACGCGCGGCCGAAAAGCTGATGCGCACCCAGCCGGCGGTCTCTCTGGCCGTTCAGCGGCTGGAGGACGAACTGGGCGAGAAGCTCATTGACCGTTCGGGTCGCGAGCTGGTGCTGACAGACGCCGGGCGGCTGGTGCTCGAGTACGCGCGGCGCTTCGACAACCTGCGCCGCGACCTGCAAACCGCTCTGGCCGAACTGCGTGACAAAGCCGCCGGGCGGCTGATCATCGGCGCCAACGAGTCCACGGCCCTGTACCTGTTCGAGCACATTCAGCAGTATCGGCGTCGCTATCCGCGGGTGAAGGTGCAGGTGCGCCGCTGCCTCTCCAGCCGCATTCCCGCTCAACTGATTGACGGGGATCTGGAACTCGGTGTCATCAGTTACGATCCCAACGACGACCGCCTGGTGAGTCGCGTGATCTACACCGATCATCTGGCGTTCGTCGTTTCCCCCCGCCATCGCTTCGCGCGGCGCAAATCGGTCTCCATCAGCGAGCTCGGCATGGAGACCTTCATCGCACACAGCGTCATGTCGCCCTACCGCGAAATGGTGCTGAAGGAGTTCCAGCGGCACAAGGCGCCCCTGAACATGGACGTCGAGATGCCCACGGTGGAGACCATTCGCCGGATGGTGCAGCGCAACGAGGGCGTGGCTTTCCTGCCGCGCATGTGCGTGGAGCAGGAGCTGCGCCAGCGGACGCTGTGCGAGGTGCAGGTGCGCGAGCTTTCCATCCAACGTCCGATCCGGCTGGTCTATCCCGCTCGCCGGGCTTTGAGCCACGCCGCCAGGGCGTTTCTGGAGCTGGTGGCCGAGCAGCAGCCAGATTGAGGCCGGGTCAGAGGCCCGCCTGATCCTCGAGGCTCCGCCACAGATACCAGGAGGCCACCGAGCGGTAGGGCCGCCAGGGTTCGGCCAACCGCTCGATCTGGGCGGGCTCCGGCGGGTGCTCGAATCCGTAGGCGCGGCGGACCGCGGCACGGATGCCCAGGTCGGCGGCCGGCATCACATCCGGACGGCGTAGCGCGAAGATCAGGAACATCTGCGCCGTCCACAAGCCGATGCCCTTGACGGCCGTCAGCCGCCGCACAACTTCTTCGTCCGGCAATGGCGCCAAGGCGGCAAAATCCATCTCACCCGCCAGGGTGCGCCGCGCCAGCTCCTGCAAATAAGCGATCTTCTGGCGCGACAGCCCCAATCGCCGCAAGCGGGCAGGATCCAACCGCAACAAGGCCTCCGGCGTCAGGCGGCCGTCGCCGGTAGATTCCACCAGGCGTGCGAAAATCCGAGCCGCCGCCTTGCCGCTCAACTGTTGCAGCACGATGGCCTTGGCCAGAGTCTGGTAGTCGGCCGGAGAGTATTCGATGCGATACGGCCCGATCTGTTCGATCAGGCCGCGCATCACTGGGTCAGCGGCTTTCAAGTGCCGGAGGGCTTTTCGCATGGTCTCTGGGAAGAAACGGGAGCGCCGTCAGGCGCGTCCCAACCACTGAAAGTACCATCCTATGCGACGGTGTGCGTGGCCGGCGGCGGCGCTCGGGCTTGCCCTAGCGATGCCGGCGCAGCGACCAGCGCCGGTGGAGCCTGAGCAGGCGCCCGCCATCAAGGTCGAGGTGGACGTCGTCAACATCCTGTGCGCGGTGCGCGACAGCAAGGGCGGGCTGGTCAAGGATCTCACCCGGGACGACTTCGAAGTCTACGAAGATGGGCGCCGACAGGAAATCCGCTACTTCAGTCGAGAGACGGACCTGCCTTTGACCCTTGGCTTGCTGGTGGATGTCAGCCGCAGCCAGGAGCGCTTGCTGGAGGAAGAGAAGCGCGCGGCGGCGCAATTTTTCGCCCAGGTGTTGCGCAAACAGGATCTGGCCTTTTTGATCAGCTTCGGCTCGGACGCTCGCCTGGAGCAGGATTTCACGAATTCGCAGAAGCTGTTGCGCGCGGCCCTGGAGGGGCTGCGCGTGCGTTCGGATCCCGGTGGGCTGTATCCCGGCCCGGTCCCCACCATCACCCGTCCGCGGGGCACCGTGCTGTTCGACGCCGTGTATCTGGCGGCCGAGGAGAAGCTGAAGGGCGAGGTGGGTCGCAAAGCGCTGGTGCTGATCACCGACGGCGTGGACGTGGGCAGCCGCGTCAAACTGGCGGACGCCATCGAGGCCGCCCAGAAGGCCGATGCCATCATTTACAGCATCCACTATTTCGATCCGGCAGCCTACGCAGGCGCATGGATCCGCGCCAGCGATCAAGATTTGAAGAAAATGTCGGAGCAAACCGGAGGGCGCCTGTTTCGCGTCAGCCGCAGGAAGCCGCTGTCGGCCATTTTCGATGAGATTCAGGAGGAGATGCGCAGTCAGTACGCCCTCGGCTACACGCCCACCAATCCCGCACGCGACGGCAGTTACCGCCGCATCGAGATCCGCACGCGCCGCAAGGATCTGAAGGTTCAGGCTCGCAAAGGATACTACGCGGCGCCGCCCGGCGCCGAGTAAGTCGCCGGCGCGCTTGCGATCGCCGCGTCTTACGGCAAGGTGGCGAAAGGCCCACCCGCTGCCGGGCGCAACCGCGCGGCGGCGTCTTCGTCCGCGTAACAGGCCACGATCTCGCCGAAATAGACGCGGTGAAAATCATCCTGCGGATAATACTCATCCAGGATCGCCTGCGCCAGCGTTGCGGGCGCCACATCGTTGCGGTGCAGGGTTCGGCATTCGTAATGCACGACGCACTCCTGGATGATCGGCGCACGGACCTGACGGCCCGGCACAGTGGTGAGGCGCATTTCCTGAAACTTGTCGTGATCGCGCCCGGACACTTTGCCGCAATGCGCGGCGGCCGCGGCCAACTCGCGGGGCGGCACGTTGACCGTAAAGTCGGGGTTCTGTTCCAGGCGGCTGAAGGTATGGCGCGACGGACGAACCAACACGATGAACAGCGGCCTTCCCCAGATCGAACCGATGGTTCCCCAGCCGATGGTCATCACGTTCGGTCGGCCATCCCGGTCCGCGCTCACCAGCAGTAAGCCGTCTTCGCGCATGCGCTGCATGGTCTGCTTGAAGTAGTCCCCGTAATGAACCGTAACTTTCGCCATTCCTCACTCCGGAAGTTATTCAACATACGACGTCCGGCCGCCAGAGTCAAACCAATGCGCCGGCCGCAGCGAGCCTTCGCGGCGCAGACGAGAGTATAATGGCGGCGGACTCATGACTCCCCGCGACCGCATCCTTGCCGCCGTGTTGCGGCGCCCGCCGGATCGCGTGCCGCTCGATTTGGGCGGCACCTTCGCCTCTACCCTCACGCTTACGGCTTACCAGCGATTGCGCACTCATCTGGGCTGGGAGCCGGATCCCTCGCCAGTGTTGTTCGCCGAGCGTTCGCAGACCGTGATTCCGGCTGAGAACTTGCTGCTGCGCCTCCAGGCCGACGCGCGCGCCTTGATGCTGGGGGCTGCCGAGCGGCGGCCGAATCAACGACTCGGTCCTCACGCGTTCACGGACGAGTGGGAGGTCACCTGGACGCGACCGGGCGACGGCCACTACCTGCCGACCGACGGACCGTTCTCGCGCTTGCAGGAGCCCGGGCTTTATGACCTGGCGCGCTTCGATTGGCCGGATCCGGAGGATCCCGGCAGGTATCGGGGCCTCGCCGAGAGCGCACGACGTTTGCATGAAACGACCGACTATGCGGTGGTCTTGAGCCTGGGCGTCGGCCCCGTGCATCAAGCCCAGTTCATGCGCGGCTACGCGGAGTGGCTGGAAGACCTGTTGGCCCGCCCGGTGTTTGCCGAAGCTCTGTTAGAGCGTGTGACGGACTTCTGGGTGGCTGTAGCCGAGCGCGCCATTCAGGAGGCCGGCCCCTGGATAGACCTCGTCGCGCTCTACGACGATCTGGGAACACAGCGTGGCCCGCTGATGCGGCCGGAGCTGTACCGGCGCTTGGTCAAACCGCAGCATGCGCGCCTGACCGCCGTCTTCAAGCGCGCCGGCAAGCCGGTATTCTGGCACTCCTGCGGGGCCGTGCGACGTCTGATCCCGGATCTCATAGACATCGGCGTGGATGTGTTGAATCCGGTGCAGGTCTCTGCGGCTGAGATGGATACCTCCCAGCTCAAGCGCGAATTCGGAGCTCACCTGGCCTTTTGGGGCGCCGTGGATACGAGCCACGTTCTGCCACGCGGAACGCCGGCCGATGTGCGCCGCGAAGTCCGGCAGCGCATCCGGGATCTGGCCGAAGGCGGCGGATACGTGCTGTGCGCGGTCCACAACATTCAAGACGACGTCCCGCCCGAAAATATCCTCACCATGTACGAAGCGGCCCTGGAATACGGGCGATAGCCGAGTCCGATTTCGGCATCCTTGGGCGAGAGGCCATGCTGACGATCGCCGAAGTCGCCGCGATGGCGCGGCCTCTGGTGGGACCCGAAGACTGACGGCCCTCAAATCAGCTCGGCGCGCCGGTCAATCGTCAACCGCTCCCCGCCCGTGACGTAAGCGGCCTGCATCGCGATGCGCGGCATGGCGTCGGTGATGAACTTCTCGGCCGCCAGCGTGCGTGCGGGGTCGCGCTGCGCCTGATCCAGCAGCAGGTGAACCGCCAGGCAATCGCAGGCCATGTCCACCAGACGGCGCGAGACGTAGTCGGTGTAGTCGCGGTCATTGAGGGCCTTTACTTTAGCGATCGAGGAGGCCAGAGTTTCCCGCGCCTCGCGCGCCGCCAGAGCCAGCCGGGCCAGCTCCGGCCGGTACTCTCGCTCGCCTTTCGCCACCAGGTACTGGCTCAGCGCGCCGCTCAGGATGCCTCCCAACGCCCCGACGACTTGCAACTGCGTCGTGCCTTCGTAGATGGTGGTGATGCGAGCGTCTCTCCAGAGGCGTTCGACCTGAAAGTCCCGCATGTAGCCCGCCCCGCCGTGGATCTGGATGGCGTCGTAGGCCGCCCGCACGGACATCTCCGAGGCGTAGGCCTTCGCCATGGGAGTGAGCACGGAAGTCAACGCCGACAGCTCTTTCAGCCGCGCCCGCACAGCCGGATCGCGCGAGCCCTCGTGGCGTCGCTCCAGCAGACGACGCAGATCCATCAGCCGGCTGGCCTCATAGGTGATGGCCCGGGCCGCCTGGATCTCCGATTTCATGCGCGCCAGCATGTCGTAGACCTGCGGGAACTCGATGATCCGTTTGCGAAATTGCACGCGCTTCTCGGCGTACTTGCGCGCCTCCTCGTAGGCCGCCTGCGCGATGCCCACCGCTTGCGCCGCCACCGCCACGCGCGCCCCGTTCATCAGCGACATGACGTAGCGGATCAGCCCCATGCGCCGCTGGCCCACCAGCACTGCGGGCACGCCGTTGAATTGCAGTTCGCAAGTCGGAGAGCCGTGGATGCCCAGCTTGTTCTCGATCCGGCGGACGACCAGCTCCGGGCAGCGCTCGCACAAGAACATGCTCAGGCCGCGGCCGTCCACGCTGCCCTCTTCCGAACGCGCCAGCACCAGGCTCACCTCGGCGCAGCCGTTCGTGATGAACCGTTTCACGCCGTGCAGCCGCCACGTACCGTCCGGTTGTTCGACCGCCTTCAGCCGAACCGATTGCAGATCGGAGCCGGCTTCCGGTTCGGTGAGGATCATGGCCCCGGTGACCTCCCCCCGCGCGAACAGAGGCAGATATTTTTCCTTCAGCGGCTCGTCGGCAAACTCGTAGATGGTCTCGGCGATGTCTTGCAGCCCGAACAGATTCATCAGACTGGCGTCGGCCTGCGAGATCATCTCGGTGGCCATGGTGTAGAGCACGCCCGGGAAGTTCAGTCCGCCGTAGCGACGCGGCAAAGTGAAAGCCATCAGACCCGATTGCCTGAGGATCTTCAAGGCTCGTTCGGTGCCCGCGGCATAGCGCACTTTTCCGTCTTCGAAGTGCGCGCCCTCGCGATCCACTTCCGCCGCCAGGGGTGCGATTTCCTGAGCGGCGATGGCCCCCATCATCTCCAGGACCGCACGATAGCCCTCCCGCGCGTCAGCGTAAGAAGCGGGCGCGTCGTCGTATTGCCCCGCCTGCGCGTAGCCTTCCTCGAGCTCCTGGACGATTTCTTCCAGGTCCAGGTTTTCGAAATGCCACTGGATGTCCGGATTGTCGGTGAAAAAGTTCTCCACAGAGGGGCCTCCTACAACTTGCCGCGCAGCGCCTTGATCAGCCGCGGAATGACTTCGCGCACGTCGCCCACGATGCCGTAGTGCGCCACGCTGAAGATGGGCGCCTCGGGGTCAATGTTGATGGCCAGGATCTTGCTCGATTCCTCCATGCCCGCCCGATGCTGGACGGAGCCGGAAATACCGCATGCGATGTAAAGCTTGGGGCGAACCGTCGTCCCGGTCTGGCCCACTTGATGGTCGTGGTGGATGAATCCGGCGTCCACCGCCGCGCGCGAGGCGCCCACCGCCGCACCCAACACGCCCGCCAACTCGTGAATCAACGCGAAGTTCTCTTTCGACCCCATGCCGTAGCCGCCGGCCACGATGATGGCCGCCGAGCGCAGATCCACGCGACGGGGATGGACGCGACGCTCGAGGATCCGTACCTTCGCATCTGCCGGATCGGGCTGTACGGGCACGGCGATGTAGTTGCCATTACGTCCGGCCACCGGTTCGGGTACGCGCATCACACCCTCGCGCACCGTGGCCATCTCGGGCAGATGATCCGGGCTGACGATGGTGGCGATAATGTTGCCTCCCCACGCCGGTCGGATCTGAAGCAGCTTGTTTTGATACAGCCGGCCGCCGGATTCGTAACTGCCGATTTGCAGATCGGTGCAATCTGCGGTCAGGCCGGTCTTCAAGGCCGACGCGACGCGAGGCGCCAGATCTCGGCCCAGCGGAGTGGCGCCGTAGAGCACGATCTCGGGCTTGCGCTCCCTCACCAAGTTCACCAGGATTCGAGCGTACGGCAGCGTCGTGTACTCGGCGAGGCTCTCGTGGTCCGCGCCGTAGACCACGTCCGCCCCGTGCGCGAAGAGTTGATCGGCCAGTCCACGAACCCGGTGGCCGATCAACACCGCGGCCAGCGGAACGCCCAACGCGCTCGCCAGCTCGCGGCCCTTGCCCAGCAGCTCTAGCGCTACAGTTGAGACCTGACCATCCTCCACCTCGGCGAAGATCCAGACCTCTCCGTGCTCAGCCATGTGTTCCCTGCTCCGGGGTGCTTACCCGAACGTCCTCTCTTCCAGCAGCTCGCCGACCAGCGCCTTGACGCCCGCATCATCCGGCGAGAAGAAGCGCAGGCTGCGGCCCTTCAAGACCACGCTGTCCACCTTCTTCACCTTGGTGGGCGAACCTCCCAGTCCCACGCGCGCCAGATCGGCCTGGATCTCCACCGCGCCCCAGGTCTCGATGTAAAGGCCGCGCGCCTTGAGATCCTCCAGGACCTGGCCTACCTCACAGCGCCGTCGCCGCGCCTCGGCTTCCAGCTCGAAGCCGCAGCGTGCGTGTCGGAACTTCAAAAGGCGTCGTGCATTGGGCCAGCGCGGGTGGTTGGCCGTGCGCGGGACCGTGATGAGCAGCGGCAGTTCGGCCTCCACGACCTCCTCGCGTCGGCCCAGGTCGCGGCGCAGGCGCATGCGGCCGTCGCTCAGCTCCAACACTTCGACCGCGTAGGTCACTTGCGGGATCCCCAACTTCTCGGCCACTTGCGGCGGCACCTGCGCCGTGTCGCCGTCAATGGCCTGTCGCCCGCAGATCACCAGATCGAAGGGCTGCAAGTGCGTGATGATGGCCTGCGACACGGTGTAGGACGTGGCCAGAGTATCGGCCCCCGCGAAGCGCCGATCGCTGAGCAGGATGGCGCGATCCGCGCCGCGGCACAGGGCGTCGCGCAGGATGTCGGCGGCCCGCGGCGGCCCCATGGTCATGACGATCACTTCGGCGCCGTAGCGGTCCTTCAACTCCAACGCCATCTCCAGCGCATTCAGGTCCTCGGGATTGAAGATCGCCGCCAGCGCCGCGCGGTTGAGCGTGCCGTCGGGCTTCATCACCTCGCCGGTGACGTTCTTGGTGTCGGGCACCTGTTTGGCAAGGACAATAATCCTCACAGAGCGTTTGGTCTCCGTAGTTTTGCGCGCCGGCGGAGATCCGGGCCGCCGCGAACTGGCAAGAAACCCAAACTAGCAGATGCGATCCCACGACTGCAACCCGACGCCGAATTGAACGGCGCTTCGAGACCGTGCCGATGACTTTGCCGGCCGCACGCAGGCGCCCGGGGCGCACACCTGCGCGGCGCAACCGTCGTCAGGCGAGGAGCCGAATCGGACATGGCGAGCGTCGCAGCGCCGGCAAGGTCTTCCGTGCACTCGCAGGAATGAACCACGCTTGCGAACCGGAGAGCGAAGGCCCGCGCGGTCAAGCCTGCCCGTCCTGCGGAGCAGCCTCCTGGCTGAGCAAGGCTTGCAACAGCCGCGCCGCCGCTTGCTTGCCGCCTTCGCCCACCTCACCGAGCGGGCCCACGCAGCTCGGACACCCGGCCTCGCATCCGCAGCCTGCCAGCAGCTCGGCGGCGTGCCGTAACAGTTGGGGCGCCATCCTGTAAAGCTGCACGCTCTGGCCGACGCCGCCCGGATAAGCGTCGTAGAGAAACAAGTCCGGCTCGAAGATCCGCAGATCGCCGGAGGTCCCCTCGCCCAACGCTACACCTAAGTCGCGCGGGTCAGTCATCAGCAGGAAGGCGCCCACGGTGCGCAATACGTTCAATAAGCCTGTCAACCCGCTCTGGATCTGCGTGCGGGGCAGATCCGCGAAGCGCGCCAGAAATCCTTCCGGAAAATGCAGCCAGAAAGCGGTTGTGTGCATTTCCTGCTCCGGCATGGAAAGATTGCCCGCGCCCACGTTTTCCATGGTGTAGAAACGCACCTTCTTGAAGCCCACGATCTGGCGGTTGACCCGCACCTCGCCGTGGGCCGTGCGTGCGCCGCCCAACTCGCCGGATTCGAGTTCTTCCAGGATCTTGACCTGCGTGTAGTCAATGGCGTCGGTGAAGTAGTCGCACTCCACCCGGCGCACGTAAGCCTTGCGGCCCTCGTAGTCGAACCGCTCGACTTGATACTGGCGCGCCTCGTGCAAGTAGATCGCCTTCTCGTGCAGGGAGGTGAGAGCGGAGGAGAAATCCACCTCGGCGATCACCTCGGGCTGGCCCGTGATGTCCACCACCACGAAGTTGTCGCTGGTGATGGATCGCAAGCTGACGGCGTCGGCCGGATAGCTGTCCGAGGTCCAGTGCCAGGCCCCGGCAGAGTGGTGCAGCAGGCGCAGCTCCTCCAGAAACCGACACAGCGCCTCGGTGGGATGAGGGCCGAACTTCTCGCCGTCGCGAATCGGCAGTTCGAAAGCCGCGCATTTCAGATGGTTGATGAGAATCTCCAGGTTGTCAGGATTGACGTAGGCATGTTCCGGCGAGCGGCCGAAAAAGTAATCCGGATGCTCGACGATGTACTGATCCAGGGGAGCGCTGGAAGCCACCAACACGGCGGCCGCCGCGCTCTGGCGACGTCCCGCTCGCCCGGCGCGCTGCCAGGTGGAAGCGATGGTCCCGGGATAGCCGGCCATCACCACGGCGTCCAGCGATCCCACGTCAATTCCTAACTCCAGCGCGTTGGTCGCCGCCACGCACCGGATTCGCCCTTCTCGCAGGCCGCGCTCGATCTGACGCCGCTCACGCGGCAAATAGCCGCCGCGGTAGCCCCGCACCGCGTCGGAAGGTAAAGGCAGGCGGGCGCAAGCATCCTTCAGGTAAGTCACCAGGATTTCCGTAGCCAGCCTGTTGTTGGCGAAGACCAAAGTCTGCAAGCCCCGCTCGAGAAATTCCAGGGCCACTCGCCGGGCCTCGCCCAGGTAACTCCGGCGGATGCCGAGCTGGCGGTTGACCACCGGCGGGTTGTAAAAAATGAAATATTTCTCGCCCGAAGGCGCGCCGTTGCGGTCAATCAGGTCCACGGGCTCTTCCAGCAGGCGCTCGGCGAGTTCCTTGGGGTTGGCGATGGTCGCCGAGCAGCAAATGAACCGCGGCGCCGAGCCGTAAAACGCGCAAATGCGTTTCAACCTGCGAATCAAGTTGCCCAGGTGACTGCCGTAGACTCCGCGATAGGCGTGCAGCTCGTCAATGACCAGGCACCGCAAGTTCTCAAAGAGCTTGGCCCAACGGGTGTGATGAGGCAAGATGCCGGTGTGCAACATATCGGGATTGGTGAGCACGACATTGGCCCGCTCGCGGATAGCCCTGCGCGCGTCCTGGGGCGTGTCGCCGTCGTAGGTGAAGGCGCGCAGCTCGGCGCCCATGGCTTCGATCAGACTCTGGAGCTCATCGAGCTGATCCTCGGCCAGGGCTTTGGTGGGGAACAAGTACATGGCCCGGACGGTAGGGTCCTCCAGCAGCCACTCCAGAACCGGCAAGTTGTAGCAAAGAGTCTTGCCGCTGGCGGTCGGCGTCACGATCACCACGTGGCGGCCGGCGCGGATGCGCTCGTAGGCTTCCGCTTGGTGGCTGTAAAGCTGGGTCACGCCCTGCGCCTGCAAAGCGGCGCGCAGACGCGGGTCCAGATGAGCGGGGAAGGGCAGGTACTCACCGGGCCGGGCAGGCTGGCGGCGGATGGCGCGAACGGGCGAGGATTCCCTGGCGCTGAGAGCTTCGAAGCACGCCAGGGTTCCCGCCAGGGCGGCGGAGGCCGCTGTCCGGTTCTCCGAGGGAGGCTCCAGGAAATCGAAAGTCAGGTTCGCCGTCATGGGTCTTCGCCTTTTCTTTGCTCAGTATACGGCACTTCGACCGCGCCGGCGAAACCCCTGTTTAGGCCCCCTCCAAAGAAAATCAATTCCTCCGGCTCATGTCTCACCGGGACGAAGAAACTCGTACCGTTCCAGGGTGGCGGCAATCGAGTAGCTGGCAGGCGCGTTCTCAGTTCCGGTGAGCCGTTCGGCCCGAACGACCTTCCCCAGGCAATACAGGTCCACCGGTTTCTGAGGGCCGCCCTCGGTGGTCAAGGTGATGACGTACTCGATCCTCTCCCCAACCGATACTCCGGCGTTGGACACAAAAAGAACGCCGCGTGAACTCAAGTTTCGCGTCTCGCCCTGCCCCATGGCGGGCCGCGAGCCGTGCCGCAGGATCCGGACCGGGAGCCGGATCGGGAAGCGCCTGGCCTTTCTCTGCTCCAACATGAGGGGCGATAACTCAATCTTGCGAGGAACGCAAGCCCAGGTCAATACGTTACCAGGCGATCCGGTTCTGGTACCCCCGGTATGAATCGTAAGTACGGAGGCGCCGCCTTCGCGAAGCGGGCTGGGGGCGGATGTTAGCATGAAAGAAGCACCCGTGCGCCGGATTCTTCGCGCATTTTTTGGATTTTTCCTGATCGCCGTGGGTCTGATCCTGGCGCTGCCCGGCATTCCAGGACCGGGCTTGCTCGTGGCGCTGGGCGGCCTGGTCCTGCTAAGCGAGCATTTTCATTGGGCGCGAAGGCTGCTGGCGTGGGCGAAACGCAAGGCAGCCCACGCCCATGAGAAAGCGCGGGGCAAGCAGCCGGCCGGCAAGCGGTAGTGGCACGAGCATGGAATTCGTGCTACGGTAATTTTGCATGCACATCCCCGACGGCTTCTTATCCCCGCCCGTCTGGCTCACCCTGGGCGCCGCAAGCGCAGCCGGCGTCGGATGGCTGGCGCGCCGCGCGCAGAGCGAGACCGAGGAGTCGCGCATTCCCCTTTTAGGCGTCATGGGGGCTTTCGTCTTCGCGGCCCAGATGATCAATTTCCCAATGGCGGCTGGAACCAGCGGACACTTAGTCGGCGGCGCGCTCCTGGCCATTACTCTGGGACCGGCGGCCGCCGTCATGGTGATGACAGCCATCCTGGCTGTTCAAGCGCTCATCTTTCAAGACGGCGGCGTGCTCGCCCTGGGGGCCAACGTCTTCAACATGGCGATCGCCGGAGTGCCCGCCGGTTACCTGCCCTATGCGCTTTTCGGCGGCGGGCGCTGGCGTCCGGTGGCGATTGTCTTGGGGGGCGTGCTCTCCGTGCTGGTAAGCGCCGCACTGGCGCTGGCCGAGCTGGCGATTTCCGGCCTTCCGATTCCCGCCCCCATTTTATGGGCCTCCGCAGCTCTGTTCCTGCTCAACGGAATTGTGGAAGGCCTCATCACGCTGGCGGTGGTGCGGGGTTTGGATCGCCTGGGGGCTGACCTGGTGCGCGCGCCCGCTCAAAGGGCGCGATCGGCCGCAGCCCTCCTCGCAGCCTGCGCCGCGGCGCTGGTCGTGGGCGGAGTGCTCGTTGCCTCCGAAGCTCCGGACGTGCTGGAAACCTTGGCGGAACGCGCCGGGATTGAGAGCCAGGCTCGGGCCATCTTTTCGACTCCCCTGGCGGATTACCAGATCCGGGGCTGGGAGGTCCCCTGGCTGAGCGGGGCCGCCGCAGGACTGGTAGGCTTGGCGCTCATCTCCCTGCTGTCGTTGGCGCTGGCTCGACTGCTCAAGCGGAGGAGTAGCTAATTGCACCACCTGACGCTGGAGGAATGGAGCCGCGGCAACGGCCCGCTACACGCTCGGGACGCACGTGCCAAGATTCTGGTGCTGGTGAGCTACCTAGTGGCGCTGGGCACGACTCCCGTGATCACTCTCCGAGCAGCCCTTGTGTACGGGGCGCTCGCTGCGGCCGCCCTCTGGCTGGCGCGCCTTCCCATAGGCGGCGTCCTGGTGCGCGCCGCCGTCGTGGCCCCTTTCGCAGGCGTCTTCGCAGCGATGGCCCTGATGGCGGGGGATAACGTGCGAGCCTGGGCGATTCTCGTGCGCAGCTACCTGTCGGCGGTGGCTGTTCTGGTATTGGCGGGATCCACGCCGCTTCCCCGCTTGTTAGGCGGCCTGGACGGGCTGGGAACGCCCCGCTTCTTGACCCTGGTCGTTCAATTCCTTTATCGCTATCTGTTTGTGCTATCCGAGCAGGCGCAGCACATGAGGCTGGCCGCCGCCGGCCGTGGCGCGGCGTTCGGGGGGCGGAACTGCGGCAAGCTGGGCTTCCGCGCAGCGGCAGGCGCCCTGACGGTCTTGTTCGCGCGCTCCCTCGCCAGAGCGCACGCCGTCCATCGCGCGATGCTGGCGCGCGGCTTCCAGGGATCCGTACCCACGCCGGCGGCGCCGGCTTTCCGTCTTGCAGACGGCGCCTTTCTAGCTGTGGGCGTCGCCTTGTGCGCAGCCGCACGCGTGGCGCTGGGGATGTAACGGGGGAGCCGTCATGGAGCCGCTGATCGAGGTCCGCAACCTACGTTTCCGCTATGAAAATGGAACCCTGGCGCTGGATGGCGTGAACTTCCAACTTTACCCTGGAGAAACCGTAGCTCTGCTGGGACCCAACGGGGCGGGCAAGACAACGTTCGTCTTACATCTGAACGGGCTACTCCGGGGTGAAGGATTGATTCGCGTTTGCGGGCTGGAAATGCGAAAAGAAAACTTAGCCGAAATCCGGCGGAAGGTAGGCATGTTGTTCCAGGATCCGGACGAGCAGCTTTTCATGCCCACCGTCCTCGAGGACGTGGCCTTCGGCCCGCTGTGCCGCGGCTTAGCTCCGGAGGAGGCAGAACGCAGGGCGCGGGCTGCGCTAGAGCAAGTGGGCATGAAGGAGGCCGCCTCCCGCGCGCCCTATCATCTCAGTGCGGGCGAAAAACGCCGCGTCGCCCTGGCCGGAGTGCTGGCCGGCGACCCGGAAATACTCATCCTGGACGAACCGACAACCTACTTGGATCCCCCGGGAAAGTCGGAACTGTTGGCGTTGCTGGCCGACCTGCCGCAAGCGAAAATCATCGTGACCCACGACAGTTTGTTCGCCGGCCGGATCGCCACGCGCGGGGTATTTTTCTCCCGGGGCAAAGTTATAGCCACGGGACCGGTCGGCGAGTTGGTGCGCCAGTTCGGCTGGTCCCCACTCGCCGACCCGCGCTCGCACGATCCAACCCGGGAGGCGCGACCCTTCTAGCTTGCAGGGCTGCCAGCCGGCTACTGCTTGGCAGCGGCTGCCTCTCGCTTGCGAAACTCCGCCCAGCGGCGTTTCTGCGCCAGAGAGATGCGCCTGCGGGCTTCTGCGCTGAGCGTGCGCCTCTTGGCCACCGGCTTGGCGGCCGGTTGCGCAGCGGCCGGGGGCCGTCCGCGGCGTACTCCCAGCAGTTCACGGACCTTCCGAATCTGTTCGTCAATTCTCTGCCGTTGAAGTTGCAGTCCCTCCAATGCGGCGGTCAACAGTTCACGGTTGGGTACAGTCACTTTAGCTCTTGGCATTGTGAACACCTACCTACACAATAGCACACAATGACTAAGTCGGATGGAACAAATAAAAAAAATCGGCGACGGCCGGCGCGGCGACGCCGGGCTCGACGCCGGAGGCCTCAACCTCCTTCTCGGGCGGGCGACTCACATAAGATAGTCACCGGACCGTCGTTGACCAGGTGCACTTGCATCATAGCCTGGAATATCCCCGTCTCCACAGGGCGATGACGCGAGCGCAGTACAGCCACGAAATGCTCATAAAGCGCCCGCGCTTGTTCCTGCGGGGCCGCGCGGTCAAAGCTGGGCCGGCGGCCTTTGCGGGTGTCGCCATACAAAGTGAATTGCGAGACCACCAGCACGCCGCCGCCGATCTCGGCCACGCTGCGGTTCATCTTACCTTCCTGGTCGGCAAAAATCCGTAGACCGAGAATTTTCTCGGCCAGATACTCGGCGTCCGCGGGCGTATCCTCCCGCGCTACGCCCAGCAGCACCAATATGCCGCGGCCGATGGCGCCCACGACGCTGCCCTCCACCTCCACCTTCGCCTCTCGCACCCGCTGCACAACGGCCCGCATATGGTATAAGTATGCCAGAGCGCAGCCGTGATCGAAACCTACGCCTTCGCCCGCGCCGGCCTCCTCGGCAATCCGAGCGACGGCTATTTCGGCAAGACGATTTCCTTCCTGGTTAGGAATTTCCGCGCCCGTGTCTTGTTGCAACCCAGCGCCCGCCTCGAGATCCGCCCCTCCAAAGCCGACATGCCGGTTTTCGAGAGCCTGGAGGATCTCTACGAAACCACGCGCTGGCGCGGTTACTACGGCGGGATCCGCCTGATCCAGGCCTTAATCGTGCGCTTCATGGATTACTGCCGCCGGCAGAACATCCGCTTGCCCCATCGGAATTTTACCATCGAGTACGAATCCAATATTCCGATGCGGCTGGGACTGGGCGGCTCCAGCGCTATCATCACCGCCGCCTTACGCGCCTTGTGTCGTTACTACGGGGTCGAAATTCCGCTTCCCGTGCAAGCCAACCTGGTCTGGGAGACCGAGACCGTAGAGTTAGGCGTGCCCGCCGGACCTCAAGACCGGGTCATCCAGGTCTACGAAGGCGTAGTTTACATGGATTTCGACCGCGATCTCATGGAACGGCAGGGATACGGGGCCTACGAGCGACTCGATCCTTCTCTGCTGCCCAAGCTTTACCTGGCTTACCTGACCAGCCTCAGCGAAGGCACGGAAGTTTTTCACAGCAACGTGCGCGAGCGCTGGCGCCGCGGAGATCCCGAAGTGCTCGAAGCCATGCGCACCTGGGCCACTTACGCCGAGCGTGGCCGTCAGGCTTTGCTGGAGCGCGACTACGACACCCTGGATCAGCTTATCAACGCCAATTTCGATTTGAGAAGACGCATCTACCAGATCAGCGCCGGCAATTTGAGAATGATCGAGGCCGCACGCCAGGTCGGCGCCAGCTCCAACTTCGCCGGCTCCGGGGGCGCCATTGTGGGGGCCTACAGGGACGAATCCACCTTTCAGGCGCTGGTCGAAATTATGCGGCCTCTTGGTGCGGCGGTCATCAAACCTCAAATTCTGCCGGAAGCCGACTTGCCCGGCGGCTATTGACCGGAGCCAACCAGGGTTCCCGCCCGGTGCGCGGCGGCGTTATGATGTCTGCCATCGAGGCGCAGCCATGCAAGACAAAATCTCGCGCAGGTCTTTACTCACCGCTTCCGCCGCATTCGGCGCCCCGGCCATTCAAGCCGGCCCGGACGCGGACATCAAGGTCGGCCTGTACAGCATTACCTACCTGGGCTTGTGGTACCGTGGCAAGCCCCTCACGCTGGAAGAGCTCATCCAGCGCGCTCGGCAGTTTGGTTATCAAGGCGTCGAGATTGACGGCAAGCGCCCGCACGGCTGCCCGCTCCTGTGGCCGCGGGAACGCTGCCGCCGGCTTCGTCAATACGCGGCCGAACAGGGCGTGGCGCTATGCGGCGTGGCGGCCAACAATGACTTCAGCAGTCCGATCCCCGAACATCGCGAAGCCCAACTGGCCTGGGTTCGCGACCTGATTCGCATGACCGCCGATCTGGGCGCCGGCATCCTGCGAGTGTTTCTGGCCTGGCCGGGCGCCACGAAGGCTCCTGAAGGCGGCGGTCGCTACGACATCGCGCAGAGGATCTGGGACGCCGCGCACCAGGACGTTCCGGAGCAACAGGCCTGGGAATGGTGTCGGGAATGCCTGATCGAGGCGGCGCGTTACGCCGGCGATCACGGAGTGACGCTGGCCCTTCAGAACCACAGGCCGATCATCAACAACTACCGCCAGATGCTACAGATGATCCGCGAAGTCGGCTCGCCCCACCTGAAAGCCTGCCTGGATGCGCCGATCCTGGAGCGCAAGGAGCCGGACTACGTGCGGCAGGCGGTTCTGGATACCGGGGCCTTGCAAGTGCAGTCTCACTTCGGAGGCGAATACGAGAGACCCAAGCCGGACGGACCCATTCTGCGCGCCGCGGTCAGGCGGTTGCCCGACGGCCGCTACGAGCGGCAGGGCTACGAGGATATGCAGAAGGACTACTACCTGCCGTTCGTCCGCGCACTGATCCAGATCGGCTATCGCGGCTTCATCAACTACGAGCTGTGCCACCCGCTGCCGGTGATCAACGGCCAGACCGTGGGGATCGAGTTCGTGGACGCCAGCGCTCGCCTGGCCGCCGAGTACATGCGTGGAATCATCGCGCGGGCTCGGACTGCGGCAGCTTCCTAGGTCGCACCGAGGCGTCGCGATCAGCGCCCTAACTTCAACGGCCGCCCGAAGTGCTGCTCCATCAACCCCACCAGCCAACGGCGATGGCGCTCGATGTAGGTCTCGAAGCGCGCCGGATAAGCCGGATCGAAGCGCGGCCCTTCCCAATCCAACTGCGGCGGCTCGCGCGCCGGTTCCGTCTCCCCCGTCGCATCCTGCGGGCGATCCACGTGCCGCCCGATGTAGCGATTGCCCTCGAAAACAATGCCGCGCGCCGGTCCCCAGCCGGCAGCGATCTCGTAAGTCCCATCCTCGCGCCGCCGCGTTTGATGGCCATAGCGCGCCACACCTTGCACCCAGAAGACATTTCGGCGGAAGACGGCGCCGTCGGCCCAGCCGCTCCAATCCGTGAGCAGCAGCATCTGCACATCCAGCTCCGGTCCTACGTAAATGACGTTGTCGTGAACCAGAGTTTGCTCGGCGGCGCTCAGATGAAAAATGCGCGTGCGGTCGTTGCGACTGATGTTATACCGCACCACCGTGCCCACGTTGCCGATGTTCTCGGCCGGGTTGCGCTTGCCCGGGGTGCAGATCAGCATGAAGCCGCCCTCGTTGTCGTGGCTGTAGTTGTACTGAAACAGCGTCTCGCGGGAATTATAGTCGGAGTCGAATCCCTGACCGTCGAGCGTGGTGTGCGTGAAGGCCGCCTCGTTGAGTTGAAACAGCGAGCGGTCCGCGCTCCACGGCCAGATGCCCGCGTTGTAGGTCTGAGCGCGGCGGTTGGCGTGCCGCACGATGTTGTGTTCGACGAGCACGCCGTCGGTGGCCCAGGGTACGATGCCGTCGCCGCCCACGTCCTCGACGAAGTTGTCCCGGATGACGACGTTCAGGCTGGGGAACCAGTGCGTGCGGCGCCAGTGGTAACTTTGCGCCACGATCCCGGAACGATCCACCCGCCACACGATGTTGCGCTCGATGCGCAGACCGTCGAAACGGCTGGGGACGCGGTCGCCATTCGTGCGAAACACGATTCCGCCGTTGTCCTTGACCTTGTTGGAGCCGTTGACGTCGTGCACGTAAAGGCCGCGGATCACGATGTGGCGCGCGGTCCCGTAGTTATCCAGGAAAATGTGGACCCCGCGTCGCACCGCCGGTTCCGGGCCGCGATTGGTGATCTCCAAATCGTGCACCTCGATCCACTGGAGGTTGTAAAGGCGAACCGCGTCCTCGACCAACCCGGCGCCTTCGATGCGCGGCCTCGGCCCCTCGCCGTAACGACCGATGACAATGGGCGCGCCTTCGGCCCCCGAGCTGTTGGGCGCCAGGCAGCCCTGCCAGACGGCGCCGGCGGCGAATAGGATCCGATCGCCCGGAGCGAAGCGCGTGGCGTTGACCTTGTCCAACGTCTTCCAGGCCGCTCGCGGCGAAGTCCCCGGGCCGGCGTCATCGCCACGCCTGGCATCCACGTAGTAAGTCGTCCCTGGCAGCGACATGGCCGCCAGGAGCCAAATCCATGATTTCATGTCGGCACTTATGCTAACACCAACCGCGCGACGCTGGAGCTTGACGCGGCGATTTGACCTCCGACCGGGATCCGACCTACATTGGGCTTGCCATGCTTGCTTTCGCGCTTCTAGCCGGAACCTTCACGCTGCCCGCTACTCAGGCCCCGGCGGAGTTCTTTCCCATGGCGGTCTGGTACGGCGGCGGCAAGGCGCGCGCCCCGATGCTGGAACCCGACCCGCGCAGCAAGAAAGAACTCTGGCGCCGCGATCTGCGCCAGATCCGCGAGCTGGGCTTCAACGCCATTCGCTGCTGGGTGGACTGGGCCGGCGGCGAACCCGCCGAGCGCCAGTATCGGTTCGACACGTTGGAAGTCCTGCTGGAACTGGCCGAGCAGGAGAAGCTGAAGGTCCTCGTCCAGGTCTATATGGACGCCGCGCCGGAGTGGATCGGCCGCAAGTATCCCGACGCGCACTTCGTAGCCATTAACGGCCAGGCCCTGCGTCCGGAGGCCGCACCGGGTTATTGCATGGATCATCCCGGCGTGCGCCAGGCGGCGCTGGCCTTTTACGCCGCGCTGGCGGCGCGCGCACGCTCCAGCCCCGCCTTCCTCGGCTGGGATCTGTGGAGCGAGCCGCACATTATCAACTGGGCGAGCGCACCCTGGATGCCCAATGCCGAATTCTGTTTTTGCCCGCATACCGTCAGGCGATTCCGCGCCTGGCTCCAGAAAAAATACGGGACCCTGGAGGCGCTCAATCAAGCCTGGTACCGGCGTTTTGCAAGCTGGGAGGAAGTCGAACCCGGCAGGCTCAGCACGATCCTTTCCTACGCCGATTACATTGACTGGCGCACCTTCGTGGCCCACAAGCTGGGCGAGGATCTGCGCGACCGCTACGATGCCGTCAAGCGCGTGGCGCCCGATCGGGTCGCCGTCAGCCACGCCGCCTCCCCGAATCTGTTCACTTCGCCGCTGGCGGGCGATGGCAGTCCCGACGACTGGATCATGAATCGCCAGGTGGACTACTACGGAACCTCGTTGTACCCGAAGCATTCCTACCCGGTGGGCCGGGACCCGGCCTTCCGCGGCGCTCTGCTGGACTTCGCGCGTTCCAGCGCCGGCGGACGGGGCTTCTGGATCGGCGAACTGCAAGGCGGCTTTGGAACCGTCGGTCTCAACGTTAGCGCTACCGTTACCGCTGAAGATCTGATGAATTGGAGCTGGAGCGCGCTGGCCCGCGGAGCCAGGGCCATCAACTCTTACGCCTGGTATCCGATGAGCACGGGTTACGAGTCGGGCGGCTACGGTCTGATCCAGCTCGACGGAACCGTCACCGAGCGCGCCCGGACCGCAGGCCGGATCGCCCGCCTGGTGGACCGGCATCAACAGCTCTTTCTCAAGGCCCGCCCGTTGCACGCTCAGGTGGCCTTGGTTTATAACCCGCTGGCCTACATGGTCGGTGGGCGCCAGCGCGTGGTGACCGTGGGGCCGCAGAGCGAAGTGGCGGGAATCGAACGCCACTCCATGCTCGGCGCCTACCGGGCCTGGTTTCCAGACAACGTCCCGGTGGATTTCGTTCACGTCAACGAACTGGAAACCAGCGCTCGGAAGTACCGCCTGATCTATCTCCAGTATCCTTTGATGCTGCCCGCCGCAGCGGCCAGAGCCCTGGAGGCCTATGTGCAAGACGGCGGCGTACTGGTGGCCGAAGCGCGCCTGGGCTGGAACAACGAGAGCGGGCGCGCCGCCGACGTGATTCCGGGCCTGGGTTTGGATCGCGTAATGGGCTGCCGCGAGACGGCGGTCCAGACCGTCCCCGGCTTGCGCACTGAACTGGAGTGGGTCACCGCGGATTTCCCGGGATTGCAGCCCGGCGAGCGTTTACCGGGTCGGCTGTACGAAGAGACACTCGAGCCGACCCACAAAGCCGCCCGCGTGGTGGCGCGGTTCGCCTCCGGCGCTCCGGCAGCGGTGGCTTCCCGTTACGGCCAGGGGAAAACGCTGGCGCTCGGTTCCTATCTGGCCGCCGCCTACGAGTTGAAACCGGAGGAGTCGCTGCGCCGCTTCTTCGCCGCTTTGCTGGAGTGGGCAGGCGTCGAGCGTCCGGTCACCGTGCGCGGCGGCCAGATCGAAGTACGCCTGATGGAGGCCGGAGAAGAAAGGCTCCTGTTCGCGTTCCGTCACGACCACAGCCCTGCGAAGTCCGAGATCGCCGTGCGCCTGCCGCCAGGGGAGTGGAGAATCACCGAGTTGGAATCGGCTGCGATTGTGCGGGCCCGGCGCGACGGCGTGCATCTCCTACTGGAGAAGAGTTTCGCTCCTCACGAAGTATGGGTGCTGCGGATGAGCCCGGTCCGCTAGCGTAGAATGGCTGTATGGGGCTGGCAGACAAGCAATGCGTCCCGTGCCGGGGCGGCGTGCCGCCGCTCAAGGGCGAGGATCTGAAGCGTTACGCCGCTGAGACACCGGACTGGCGGATCGTAGACGAGCATCATCTGGAGCGCGTTTTCGTTTTCCCGGATTTCCGAACCGCGCTCGAATTCGTAAATCGGGTCGGGGAGCTCGCCGAGCAAGAAGGGCATCACCCGGATTTGCTGCTGAGCTGGGGCCGCGTCGAGGCTCGCATCTGGACCCACAAGATTGACGGCCTCACGGAAAGCGACTTTATCCTGGCGGCTAAGATTGACCGCCTGCCGCGGCCTGTGCCGGGCGCAACCGTGTAGGCGCTGAACGGCGTGTGCCGGAGACTGCGGCGCCGCTGGAGATAGGCTGACTCAGCCGTCCAGCACTTCCCTCACCTTGCGCGCCAGCGCCTCCAGAGTAAAAGGCTTGGCCAGGAAATTCAGACCCGCCTCCAACACCCGGGCTCGCGCAATCTGTTCCTCGCTGTAACCGGAAAGGTACAGAACCTTCAACTCCGGGCGCAGCTCCAGCAAGGAAGCGGCCAGTTGGCGGCCGCTGACCTTCGGCATGATGACGTCGGTTACCAGCAGGTGAATTCGGTCCTTGTAACCCAGGCACAGCGCGCGCGCCGCTTCGTGCCCGTCCGCTTCCAGCACGGTGTAGCCGAGTTGCTCGAGCGAGCGCCGCACCAAGCGGCGAACGCTCGCTTCGTCCTCGACCAGCAGAATGGTCTCATTGCCGCCGGGCGGGCCGCCGGAGGGAATCTCTGGAGACGGCGCCGGCGCCTCCTGAACTCGCGGCAGGTAGATGCGGAACGTCGTGCCCCTGCCAGGAGTGCTCTCCACCCCGATGGCCCCGCCGTGCTGCCGCACGATGCCGTAAACCGTGGAAAGTCCCAGGCCCGCGCCCTGGCCCGGTGGCTTGGTCGTGAAGAACGGCTCGAAAATCCGCCGGCGCGTGGCTTCATCCATCCCGCATCCGGTGTCTTCCACCGCCAGCACGACGAACGGACCGGAGAGTTCCGTCACAGGTCCTTGGATCGGATGGCCCGTAAGATCCACATTGGCTGTGGAAAGCGTGAGCCGCCCACCGTGCGGCATGGCGTCGCGAGCATTCACCGCCAGATTGACGATGACTTGCTCGATCTGCCCGGGATCGGCCATCACGTTCCCCAAATCCGGACTCAATGCCGTCGCCAACTCAATGTCTTCACCGATCACTCTTCGCAACAGCTTGTGCAAGTCGGCCACCAGTTGGTTCAGGTTGATGACGCGCGGTTGCATGATCTGGCGGCGACCGAAGGCCAGCAACTGTCCCGCCAGCGCGGCAGCCCGCTCGGAGGCCCGAAAGATTTCCTGAGCCAGCGTGTAGTGGGGATGATCCTCGGGCAGATCAGCCATCAGCATCTGGCTGTAACCGCCGATGACCGTCAGCAGATTGTTGAAGTCGTGGGCCACGCCTCCGGCCAGCCGCCCAATGGCTTCCATCTTTTGCGCCTCGCGAAGTTGCTCCTCGAGCCGCTTGCGTTCCGTGATATCACGGACCGCCACGACACGCAGGCTTCGGCCCTGCCACGTCATGGTCTTCCCACAAACCTCGATGGGGAAGGTCGCGCCGCTGCGGTGGATGCCGACCAGCTCATACGGCTGGTCGTGGGCCGATTCGATCCGCTCCAAGGCAATCTCGCGGGACTTCGCCGTCAGAAAGTCCAGGGCCGAGCGGCCGATCATCTCCTCGACCTGATAACCGAACATGCGGGCCAGCGCCTCGTTGGCGTCCTGAATCACTCCCCGATCGTGGATCAGGATGCCCTCGAAGGCGGCTTCCGAAAAACGGCGGAAGCGCTCTTCGCTATGTTGCAGGGCTTCTTCCATCCGCTGCTGCTCGGCCAGCCGCTGCGCCAGTCCGGCGACCCGCCGCCGCAGGCGCACCAGCATCGTGACCAGCGCCGCCACCGTCACGACATACAAGCCCACCCACACCATGGCGCCCAAAGATAGCGGTTAGTATATCCCACTCGTGCCGCCGGTGCCCATCCTGCCGGCGGGCCGTCTTCGAATCCCCGAACCGGCAGGAGGCTGTTTTGATTTACAACTCCTGCTTGGAGGGCTCGGGACGATCCAACCACTCCGGGCGGCGCAGCACCTCGCGCGGCTTCGAGCCGTCCGGCGGGCCGATGATCCCTTCGCGCTGCATGACGTCCAGGATGCGCGCGGCGCGGCCGTAACCCAAACGCAGGCGGCGTTGCAGGGTCGAAGTCGAGGCCTTGCCCAGCTCGCAGACCAGCCGCACAGCCTCGCGGTAGAGCGGGTCCTCCTGGCCGGCGATCTCTTCTCCCTCCGCGCCCTCCTCCTCTTCGGACGGCGGCGCCACCAGGAAGGACTGGTCGTAGTCCGGCGCTGCTTGCTCCTTCCAGAACTCGACCACCCGATTGATCTCCGCTTCCGTGACCAGCGGCCCGTGCACGCGCGTCAGACGCGAGGATCCGGGCGGCAAGAACAGCATGTCGCCCTTCCCGAGCAAGTGTTCGGCGCCCATCACGTCCAGAATGGTGCGCGAGTCCACTCGTGTGGCCACCCGAAAGCTAATGCGCGCCGGAAAATTCGCCTTGATCAATCCGGTGATGACATCCACGCTGGGCCGCTGCGTGGCCAACACCAGGTGCATGCCCACCGCCCGCGCCATCTGGGCCAAACGGGTGACCGACTGCTCGACGTTGTGCCCCTCGACGATCATCAGATCCGCCAGCTCGTCAATGACGATCAGGATGTAAGGCAGGGGCTCCGGCTCTTCGGCCTCTTCCTCAAACAGGTTCATGGGCCGCGACTGAAGCTGTTCCACCTTGCGGTTGTATTGCTCGATGTTCCGCACCCCGTGCGCCGCCAGCAGGCGCAGACGGCGATCCATCTCCAGAACCGCATTGCGCAGCGCGTTGGCCGCCTTGCGCGCGTCCGTGATCACCGGCGTCAACAAGTGCGGGATGTCCGCATACAGGCCGAGCTCCAGGCGCTTGGGATCCACCAGGATCATACGGACTTCGTCGGGCGTGGCCTTGAACAGCACCGAAGTGATCAGGCAGTTCAGCAGCACGCTCTTGCCCGACCCGGTCGAGCCGGCGATCAACAGGTGCGGCATGGCCTCCAGAGGCGCCACCTTGATGCGCCCGTTGATATCCTTGCCCAGCGGCAGGGTGAGCCGCGAGGGCGAGCGCCGAAACTCATCCGACTCCAAAACCTGACGCAGCGCGATGAGCTCACGCTTCACGTTGGGCACTTCGATGCCCACGGTGGGCCGCCCCGGGATCCGCTCGATCAGGATGGATTCGGCGTGCAGGCCCAGGCACAGATCCTCGGTCAGCGTGGTGATGCGGCTATACTTGATGCCCGCTTCCGGCTTGAACTCGAAGGTCGTGACTACCGGGCCGGGATTGATCTGCACCACCGACCCCAGCACGCCGAACTCTCGGAACTTGGCCTCGATGCGCGCCGCAGTCTGCTGGAGCTCCTGCTCGTCATACGTGTTTCGACCCGGCGGTTCGTTCAACAGATCGGTGGGCGGTAACCGGTACTCGCGGCGGAGGCGTGCCGGGGCCGGCGGCTTTGGAGTTTCCACCAGCCGTGGCTCGGACTTTGCTTCCTGCGGGGCCTCGGGAGCGCCGCCAGGGGCGGGAGCAGGCTCCAGATCCTCCAGCGTGCGGATCGGAATTTCGTGAACCGTGGCGCTCCCGGTGGGGACTGAAGCCGGTTCGGCGGTTTCCACCGGCGTCGTTACGATGGGAGGCGCAGTCGTTCGTAGCTTCGGCTTGCGCGTGACGATCCGAGCATCCCTGGCTTCTCGCCGCGTAGCGCGGAACGCCCGCCACCCCTCACCTGCCCTGCGGAGCATGATCTCGAGCTGCGAGAGCGAAAAACTGGAGCCCAAGTACACCGCCACCACCAGCAGACAACCCACCACCATGGCGGCGCCCGTAAGATTGAACCACTCGACCAGGGCCTCAGCGAGCAGGAGGCCCAACGTCCCGCCGCTGGGGATGCCGCCCAGCACCGACCACTGCGGCGCTAACCCCAGCGCAGCGCAGCCCGCCACCGCCATCAGCGCCCAACCGATCAAACGCGGAGCCAGCAACGCCCACCCCCGCGAGCGCACCAGGTTCCAGGCGACCAGCACCAGCAGCACGGGCAGCGGAAAAGCCATCAGCCCGAAGGCTTGTAACAGCAGGTCCGCAACATGCGATCCCACCGGTCCGATCAGATTTCGGGCACGCCCTGCTGTGGCGGTGTTCCACGACGGATCTTCGGGGTGATAAGAAAGCAGGCTCAGCCAGATCAGCAGGCCGACAACTAAGACGACAAACCCGGCAGGCTCGCCGAAACGCGAGCGCCGGAGCGTTTCAGCATCCCTCATTCCGCGTTAGCGGCGCAGGATCAAAGCCAGGGCAATCACCATTATGCCAAAAACCACCCGGTAGTAAACAAAAAATCTCAAACTGTGTCGGCGCAGGAAGCGCAGGAAGAACGCGATCACGACCCACGCGGTCACTGCGCTGACCAGCACGCCGACCAGAAAGGCTCCTTGCTCGGCCTCCGGGATCCCTCCAGCCGCGTGCAGGCCCAGCCCGGCCTTCACGGCCGCGCCGGCCAACGCCGGTGTCGAGAGTAAGAATGAGAATCGCGCCGCCGTGGGCCGGTCCAGATTCCGGAACAGCGCGGCCGCGATCGTGATGCCGCTGCGCGAAACCCCGGGCACAATGGCTACCGCTTGCGCCGCGCCGACCAGGAGGGCGTCTGTGAGCCTGAGCTGCCCGAGGTCCCGCGAACCCGTTGTGCGGCGATCGGCCAGATAAATCACGACGCCCACCAGGATCAGCATGGTCCCGATCAGGACAGGGCTACGCCAGGTGGTCTCCGCCTGTTCATGGAAGATCAGCCCGGCGATGCCGACGGGCACGGTGGCCGCCGCAAGAAACCAGAGCAGACGGGGATTTCGCGTCAGAACGGGATCATGGTTGAATCGGCGCAAGCCGAAGGCCTGAGCGGTCAACTGCAACCAATCGCGAAAGAAATAAGCGATGAGGGCCACCACTGTACCCAGGTGCAGCGCAATATCGTAGGTCAGGCCCGGGTCCTTCCATCCCAGCAGCCACGGCGCCAGCGCCAGATGTGCAGTACTGGAAATGGGCAAGAATTCCGTCAGGCTCTGGACGATGGCCAGGACTACGGCTTGATGCAAGGGCATGAGCAAAAACAACCATGCTAGCTCAGCTCGAGGGTGCGACGCCCGCGTCGGTTCACCGCCCTCCGCCGCCGCACGGTCGCCGTGCTACGATACACGGGAGGTGCGACCGAAGAGGCGCCGCCGGCCGCGTCGGCAGACCAGGCGCGGGGCCTACTCGGAGGATCACCATGGAGACGCTGGATACTTGGGGAATCTCCGACTGCGGCATGGTCCGGCAGAACAACGAGGATTGTTGGTTGATCGAGCCTTCCCTCGGGCTGGCGATCGTGGCCGACGGAATGGGGGGCGCCTCCTGCGGAGAGGTGGCGGCGGCTCTGGCGGTTGAGACCGTCGCCGAGTACGTGCGGAACGCGGCGCCGGTCGGATCTCCCGAAGAGTTACTCGAGCAGGCCGTGCGCGAAGCGAACCGCCGGGTCCTGGAGCGCGCTCAAAACGAGCCCGGCTGCCAGGGCATGGGCTCGACCATCGTCATCGCCCTGTGGCGCCTGCCGCGTATCGTGATCGCCAACGTGGGCGACAGCCGCGCCTACTTACACCGCGAGGGCGTGCTCACGCAATTGTCTTACGATCAGACCCTGGTCAACGAACTGCGAGTGAAATTCGGACTGACGCCCGAAGAGGTCAGCAACTTTCCGCACAAGAACGTGCTCACCATGGCTGTAGGTACGTCCCCCGAAATCACCGTCCGCACGCGCGTGGAAAGTCTCATCCCGGGCGACCAAATCCTGTTGTGCTCGGACGGGCTCTCCGGTCCGGTGCCTCACGAGGAGATCGCCGGCATCCTATCCCTCCCGGATCCCCTCTCTTACAAGGCGGAACGGCTTGTGGAGGCAGCCAACGCTCACGGCGGCCCGGACAACATCACCGCCGTACTGCTGAAGTACGAATAGGCGAGAGCCGCTCAGCGGAGCACCACTTTCCCCAACCCGGCGTTGTTGCACGCGTCAAAGACGCGCACCACGACCACGTGCTCGCCCTCTCCCAACCCCTCCAGACGAAGCCGGAATTTCTCCACCGCGGAGTCCAGCACGCCGTCCGCAGGTTCGATAGGAACCCAGGGACCTGCATCTACGGAGTACTCCGCGCGACGCAGAGCGGATGCCGCATCTGCCGCTTCCAACTCGATTTCGATGCGCCCGCCGAAGCGCTGGGGCGCACCGACGCGAACCAGCGGCGGCGTGCGATCAATCATGACCGGGGCGCTGACCAACTCCGCCTGTCGCGCCGCGGAGGGAGGATTGGACGGCGCGTCCGAGGCAACCACGCGGAAAAAGTAGCGACCGTCGGCCAGCGCGTCAGCGTCCAGCGTGTAATTGGTCTCAGCCAGCTTGGTCTTCAGGATCTTCCACTCGCGCTCGTCTTCGCCACGGAAGTACAGGGTAAAGTCGAGGCGATCGCCGTCCGGATCCTCAGCCTGCCAGTTCAGTTGCAACTGCTCGCTCGCTGCCCGTCCCACCGTTTGCGCCGGAGTTCCCGTAGAAGGCGCCGGCGGACTCTCGCCCGTGTCCGTGACGGTAATCGTATAGGTGGCGGCCGGGGCCGGCGCCGCAGAAGCCTTGGTCTGCGCGGCGCTCACCATCTGCGCGTTGACCGTCAGACTCCGGACCAGCGGCGCGTTGTTCTGCGGCAGGTAAGCCACCGTGACGCTGTCAATCACCGGGGACTTCCCCTCCTTCGCACTCAGCTCCGCCTTCCACTGGATGTAGCGCGCGTTGGGACTGGGAATCAGATCGCCGTTTTCCAGAGGCGCCGACCATTCGCTCCAGGTGCGGTCCGGCCGCGCCGAATTCCCTGTGCGCGTGCGCAGTCGCACCCGTCCCCCATCCACTGCCTCGCCGCGCCAGCTCACGCGGCCCCACCGCGCCACGGTCCCGGCATCGTGAACCGGTGACTCGTAAACGCCCGTAACGGCGGAGTCGCTGCTCAATCGGTAGATCTTGCCCGCATCGCCGGTGGCGACCAGCAGATCGGGGCCGAGGCTCAACAGGCGCAGCACCTCCCCTTCGTTGGTCTGAGCCACCAGCGTCACTTTGCGCTCGGCGGCGAGCCGATAGATGCGCCCCTGGCCGTCCGTGCCGAAGACGAGCTCGTCACCCGCCAGCAGGACGTCATAGATGTTTTCCTCTTTGGAACTCCACAGCGTCTCGACCGTGTGGTCAGGCGCGATTCGGTAGATGGCCGCTTTCTCGACGCCGGAGACGTCAATGATCGGGGAGGACGTCAAACTCGTGGGTGGCGGCGCGGGCTTGGGTTGATCGGCTTTGGGCTTGAGCTCGACGCCGCGCTGCGCCTCTTCGGTCACCGTGATCGTAGCGGACGAACCCGTCCCCACCGGAGTCGTCGTCACAGCACCGCCCGCCGGCGTGACGCCCAGCGGCCGCTTCGTCAAGGATCCGCCCATGGCGGCTACGTACACGGCGCCATCCGGCGCCACTGCCAGCCGCCGGATCTCCGGGAGACTGGCGTCGTAGAGCGTGAAGGCTCTGTCCTTCTCACTGACTCGGTAAACGATGCCGTTCGGTTCGGTGCCCGCCAGCAAGCGCCCCTGGTGGTCGAAGGCCAGACAGGTCACGTGCGTCTGTCCGGTCTCGTAATAGACCTCGCCGCGCCCGGCCGCTTCGATCCTCCAGATCTTGCCCTCATCTCCCGTGCCCGCGTAGAGCTTGCCGTCCGGGCCGAAAGCCAGCGCCCAGATGTAGCGCGCCCTGGGATCGAAATACTCCTCAGCCTTGCCGTTTTCGATCCGGAAGATCTTACCCTCAGGAGAAGTTCCCACGTACAACACGCCTCTGGCGTCCAGCGCCAGGGCGAACACCTCCGGTTGGTCCGCAGCCCACAACACCGACCAGGCGCCTTTCGGGGGTCGGCGAAGGACACGGCCGCGGTGACCGGTGCCCGCGTACAGCGTGCCGTCGCGAGCCGCCACGACGCTCCAGATCACCGGCTGGTCCGAGTCCAGAACCGTCTCCAGACGCGGCGCGAGCATCAATCGCCCGTCACGGCTCAATGAGACGCCCTGGAAGCGCCCGGCCAGGAAATCGCGCCAGGAGCTCAGCTCCCAGGTCGCCGTCGTTGCGCCCGAGATCGCGCCGGCCATCGCCAACCCGATCGCCAACGCCGGCCCTCCGCAGCGCCTTCGCAGCTTTCTCATTCCTTCAACTCCACCTGGATGGTTTTCGAACCGACGACCACCCTCTGCCCCACATCCAAGAGCAGTTCGGCGACCTTGGAACTCTGCGCCAGCAAGCCGGATCCCAGGCCGGCCTGCGAGCGCGACAGGATCAGAGCGACCGAGGGCGGCGGGTCCGGCAGACTCTGTCCGAGCACGTCATAGGCCGGTTCGGCTCGCGTGACGCGCACGTAAGCGCGAGTGTTGGGCCGCAGCGAATTGACGAAGCGGATCAACTGGGCGGGCGATTTGGGCTTCTGATTCAGCAACTGCTGGAATTCGGCCAGATTGGCGGCGCTCGCATCACAAACCGTGAACTGCAACATGCCCGGAGCAGCTCCGGGGGGCGCTTGATAAACCGCTTTGCGAACCAGCTCCAGGCCGTTCTCGCCGCTGAAAACCACCGTCAGCTCCAGGCTCTCCCCGGGACGCAGTTGACGGCGCGAGCTCCAGACCTGTTCGATCTGCAACTGCCGCTTCTCCGGGAAAACCTCGATCTCCAGCGCGGCTTTCTTCAATTCCAGGGCTTGAAAACCGCTCTGGAGAACGTAAGCCAGAGGAACCGCAGTGGCGGCGGAGACTTGCAAAGGCAGGTTCATGTCGCCCGCAAACATGTTGTCCAGCCGCAGAGGCTCGGACCCGTCCCGGAACTCGAACCTTCCGCGGACCTGCAACGTGGCCGAGCCCAGCGCCTGCTCGGTGGCGTCCAACACGGAAAAAACCGCCATTTGCAAGAGCAGCGGCGACAGCAGCGGGTCACGCACCATCTCCATCTGGTAGGAAGCGCGACGCAGGACGATTTCCCGATCGCCTCGCCTGGTGACGCTGATGCTCACCGGGGTCAGCTCCGTGCGGCGCTTCAGTTCACCGGCCACGCCGGTTGGCCGATCCTGAGTGATGGTTCCCATCCATTCCCGCGGCGCGGAGATCTTGAACGACGCCGCCAGCGTGGGCACCAGGGTCAAAACCTCCGCCCTTGCGAAAGGCAACTCGGTGCGCCCGATGGCCAGGAATCGGTGACCGAAGGCGTAAATCTGGTCGCCCTCGATGTGCGTGACCGTGCCGTCGGCCCCGATGCTCATGTCACCCGAGAGCAACTGCACGGTGATCATGGAGCCGGGCTTCAGCTTGCTCGGATCGCCGTAGCGCACCGGAGAGCGTCCTCCGCTGGAGATCGCCTGCTGCGGTTCCAGGCCCAGAGCGCGCAGCTCGGGGGCAAACTGCTCGATGGTGCGGGCCGTGAAGCCGCTGAATGAAAGCGGCGTGGCGATGTCCACCAGGCGGCGCGTCCCCGCCCATAATTCCTGCCGCGGGCTGAACAGGGCCGTCAGCCGCTGATCCTGGAGCGTAACCTGCGCTCGGCGGGGCATGTCCTCCGGGGCCTGACGCACCGCGACCAGATCCTGGATGGGGCGAATCGCGGCGATGGGCTCCTTGGAGAAGGCGAAGGTCATCGCCACCGCGCCGAGGAGCCGTCCCTCCAGATACACCGGGCTGCCGCTCATACCTTGCAAGATGCCGGTCCTCTCCAGGGGCTCGCCCGAGAGGCGCGCCAAAACCAGGGATTGCTTGGGCCCCGCGTTCTCCAAAACTCCGAGAATCTCAACCCCGAACTCTTCGATGCGGTCGCCTGAAAAAACCGTTCGACCCGTGCCTTTCATGCCGGCGCGAACCTGCTCCAGGGGGAAAAAATTCCCCTGCGCCAACAAGACGCCGGCTATCAACGGCGCGCAGATCAAACGCATCCCCGCCACGCTTTCATTCTAAGGCTATAGAAGCATAGCGTGCACTGCCCACGCAGCGCAGACCTTGCCTTATCCCCGCATCTGGCCGCAGCCGGTCCGCGCCGCCGGGAAATCGCGCCGATCCTGAGGTTCAGCGCGCCGAAAACTCGAAAATCGTGCTCGAGCGATACGTCTGGCCGGGGCGCAGGACGGTCGAGGGAAACGAAGGCTTGTTCGGGGAGTCGGGGAAGTGCTGCGTCTCCAGGCAGAAGCCCGAACGCCGCACGTAAACACGGCCTCCTTTACCGGTCAAAGTACCGTCCAGGAAATTGCCGGTGTAGAACTGCACGCCGGGCTCGGTGGTGAGCACGCGCAGCACACGTCCGGTCTTGGGCTCGTAGACCTCGGCTGCTTCCGCCATCGCCCCTCCGCCGCTGGTCAGCACGAAGTTGTGATCGTAGCCGCGTCCAAAGCGCAGTTGCTCGTCATCCTGCTCGATGCGCGCTCCGATCGCCGTCGGGGTGGTGAAGTCGAACGGAGTCCCGCGCACCGGCCGCAACTCGCCCGTGGGGATCAATCCTGCATCCACGGGGGTGAACCGATCGGCATTGAGCCGCAAAAGGTGGTCCAGAATGAGGCCTTCGCCCGCCAGATTGAAATAGCTGTGGTTGGTTAGATTGACGACCGTCGGCTTGTCGGTCGTGGCGGTGTAATCCATGCGCAGTTGGTTTCGGCCATTGAGCGTGTAGACGACTTTCACCTGAAGCGTTCCCGGATAACCTTCTTCGCCGTCCGGGCTGGTGTAACTGAGCTCCAGATGGGCCCCCTCCGCGTCGGTCCACTCGCGCGCCTGCCAGACTTTCTTGTCAAAGCCCTGGATGCCGCCGTGCAAGTGGTTCTCACCGTTGTTCTGCGCCAGCTTGTACTCGACGCCGTCCAGGGTGAACCGTCCCTTGGCGATGCGGTTGCCGTATCGCCCGATGATAGCCCCGAAGTAGGGGTGGCCCTTCAGATAGTCGTCCAGTCGTTCGAAGCCCAGCACGACGTCGCCGAGCTGTCCGTTGCGATCCGGCGCGTAAAGCGAAACGATAATGCCGCCGTAATTGGTGATGGAGACTCGGAGGCCGCCGGCGCTCTCCATGGTGTAAAGATCCACCGGCGTCCCGTCGGCGGTCTTACCGAATGGTTGCTTCCTCACAGTGAACTTCTCCCTCGGTGGTTTTGAACAACCTGCCAGTAGCCCTGCCAGGAAGGCTGCCATTTCCCGGCGCGAAATCCTCACGACCCCTCCTGATCCGGTTGCCCGTAGTACGCCTTCGGACCATGCTTGCGGAAAAAGTGCTTGTCCAACAGAGCCTGGGAAATTGGAGCGGCGGAAGGCGCCAGAGCCAGCGTCAGCAGCGCCATCTGCGCCAGTTCTTCCAGGATCACGGCGTGATGCGCGGCCTCCGTCGCCGTGCGACCCCAGGTGAACGGCCCGTGGCCCGCCACCAGCACTCCGGGCGCTTCCATGGGATCGCGGCCGGTGAAACGGCTGACGATCACCCGACCCGTCTGAAGCTCGTAATCACCCGCGATTTCTTCCGCCGTCAAACGCCGCGTCACCGGCACGGGTCCGTAAAAGTAATCCGCGTGTGTGGTTCCCAGACAGGGGATCTCGCGCTGCGCTTGCGCGAAGGCCGTCGCGGCGCGCGAGTGCGTGTGCGCCACGCCGCCGATGGCAGGAAACGCCCGATAAAGCGCCAGATGCGTCGGCAAATCCGAGGAGGGCCGGAGCGTCCCCTCCACGATGCGGCCTTCCAGATCGGTCACCACCAAATCCGCGGGCGTCATCTTTTCGTAGGGCACCCCGCTGGGCTTGATCACCACCAGGCCGGAGCCCGGATCCCGGCCGCTGACATTGCCGAACGTGTACAGGACCAGCCCGCGGCGGACCAGCTCCAGGTTCGCCTCCAGGACCTCTGCGCGCAACGTTTCCAACATCAGCCGTTCGCCCGCACGCGCGCCGCGATGCGTCGCAGCGCGGGTAGCACATCGCCGGCCGCGATCGCCGCGGCGTCCGGTTTACCGAACGCAAAATACAGCTTGCGATACAGCGGGTACAGCTCTTCGTAAACCGCTGCGGCCGCCGGATCCGGCTCGACCGTGCGGTAGCGAGGACAAAGAGCGTCTTGCGCTTGCTCGATGGTCTGGAAGGCGCCCGCCGCCAGGAAAGCGAAGATGGCCGATCCCAAACTGGTCACCTCGCTTTCCGGCACCAGCACCGGCTTGTTAAAGACGTTGGCGTAGACGCGATTGAGGACTTCATTGCGCTGCGGCACGCCGCCGCCGTTGATCACTCGCCGTATGGGCACGCCGTATTCCTGCATGCGCTCCAGTATCACGCGCGTGTGGAAGGCGGTCCCTTCGATGGCCGCGAAGAGCTCATCCTGCGCGCTGTGTGTCAGGTTCCAGCCCAGGGTCACGCCGCCCAGTTCCGGATTCACCAGCACGGTGCGATCCCCGTTGTCCCAGGTCAAGCGCAGCAATCCGGTTTGGCCGGCGCGATAGCGCTCCAGACCGTCCGACAGCGCCGCCACAGTCGAGCCGGCGCGCCGTGCGACGGCGTCGAAAATATCGCCGGTCGCTGAGAGCCCGGCTTCGACGCCGGTCATCCTGGGGTGGATCGAGCCGGGCACGACGCCGCAAACTCCAGGGATCAACCGCACGTCGCGCATGATCGCCATGATGCACGTCGAGGTGCCCACCACATTCACGACGTCGCCTTCCCGCACGCCGGCCCCGATGGCGTCCCAGTGCGCGTCGAAGGCCCCGATGGGAATCGGTATCCCCGGGCGCAGTTTCAGCCTGGCCGCCCATTCGGCCGACAGATGACCCGCGATCTGATCCGAGGTGCCGTAGCGGCCGATCAACTTTGCCCGCACCCCCTTGAGCAGCGGATCTACCGCCGTCAAGAACTCCTCCGGCGGCAAACCCCCCAGCGAGGCGTTCCACATCCACTTGTGCCCCATCGCGCAGACGCTGCGCGGCACCTGCGCCGGATCGCGGATGCCGCACAAGACCGCCACCGCCAGATCGCAGTGCTCCATGGCGGTCACCATGCGCTCGCGTTTGTCGGGGTTATTCCGGAGCCAGTGCAACAACTTCGAAAAACCCCACTCCGAAGAGTACGTGCCGCCGCACCACTCGATGGCCTCCAGTTTCATCTCCCGGGCTTTCGCCGTAATCTCAGCCGCTTCGCGCCAGGCCCGGTGGTCGCACCAGAGGTAGTAATCATCGAGCGGCTCCAGTCCTTCGCCCACCGGGACGACGCTGGAACCGGTGGTGTCTATGGCCAGCGCCTCGATGCTCTCGCCCGGCGTGCCGGCGGCCTCCAGCGCTTTGCCCATCGCCTCCACCAGCGCGCGCATGTGATCGGCGTGACTCTGCGTGGCATGGTCGGGGTCCTCTTTCTTGCGGTGCAAGGGATATTCGGCGACGCCCGATCCCAGGCGTCCGCGCTCGCTATCCACGATCGAGACCCGAACCGAGAGCGTCCCGAAATCTACTCCCGCAACAACGGCCATCTCGTCCTCCTAGCGGTGCCAGTAGATCTCCCAGCCCAGATACTTGGTCAGCGCCTCGTGCACCGCCGCCGCGCAGGTCGAGAGATTGGCCGCTACGTGATGCTCGAAGCCGTTCTCGCAGACATAGCGCAGCAGCTCCTGAAGGCGCGGCACTTCGACCACCCCCGCGCCGCCGAAGGTCTCCAGCGGATCATCCGTAAAGCGGCCCTCACCCACGTAGCCGCGGATTCGTCCGGCACGGTCGTCGGTGGACACGCGCAGGAAGGTCACCGGCCCGCTCTTGACCCGGCCCACGCAAGTGCCGAAAGTGTTTTCCTTCCCCACCGTGCCCGCGATGATGGCTTGAAAGTCCATGCGCGCGTCTTGCAGGAAGTGCTTGGGCAAGTTCGAGCAGTGGAAGCACACCGCTTTGTTGGGATCTTCGCCGTAGTTATTGTTCCAATCCAGCAGGGCGCTGGGCGTCTCGGAGGCCAGACGCAGCGCGTGCATCGCGACAGCCCCCGGAATATCCACCTCGCAGGCGCTCGACATCAAGCTGTCGCTCATCATGCTCATCAGCGTGCAGGGCACCACCCCGTAGAACTCCTCGAGCGAGGTCCAGCACTGCAGCGCACTGATCTCCAGCTCATTCGCGCGCATCCAGTTCTCAATCACCACCCCGAGCTTCGCCATGCGCAAGAGCGCCTCCTCGGGCGTATCGCCGGTGGGTACGTAGCGGCGGATGGCTTCCAGCTTGGTTGTCACGGCGCTGTCATCGTCCTTCAGGCGCCAGGCGCGCCCGAAGATCTCCGACAGGTCAATGGGCTCGACCGTGATCCCGTAACCCTCCAGCAGCTTTTCGCTGTAGCGCACGGTGTTAAACGCCGCGGGGCGCGCCCCGATCGCGCCCACGCGCAGCCGACGCAGACCGCGCACGACCCGGCAAACCGCGGCGAACCACTCGATGTCGGTCCGGAAGACGTCGGATTCCGGAGCTTCCGTGTGCAGCGTGGTCAGCGAGTACGGGATGCCGTACTGACGCAGGTTGTTGCAGACACTCATCTTGCCGCAGAAGCTGTCACGGCGGTCCGCGACCGTCATTTTCCGCGCGTCGTCCGGGAAAGCGTGCACCAGCACAGGCACGTTTAGATTCGCCAATCGGATAGCCTCGGCGGCGGACTTCTCGTCACCGAAGTTGGGCAGGGTCACGATGATGCCGTCAATGCGACCCGCATGGGCACGGAAGATTTCAGCGCATTTCTTGGCTTCCTCGCGCGTTTCCACCGCGCCGTGCTTGGTGTCTTCCGGGCCGGGGACCACCACCTCGTGCCCGGCCGCCTGGAGCGCCGCCATCATCTGCTCGCGTCCGCTGCGAGCCAGATGATCCGGGAAAAAGCCGCGGTTGCCTACGATCAGTCCGAAAGTCATGGTCGCTCGCACTCCTTTCGTCCTCGCATGAGAGGGACAAAACAGTATAGAACGCGGCGAGGCGGCTCAAGAGAGGGCCGCTCGGTTTGCCGCATCGAACCGAGGCGGCAGCGGCACGCCCAGCCGCGAGGCCAGGCGCACCAGCGGCTCCCAGTGGCCGGGCATGATCGGAATGCCGTTGCGGCGGCGTTCGTCCTCCTTGCGCCACTCCGGCTCGCCTGCCACCAGGACCTCCTCGTAGCCCTTGGCCGGGCGGGCGGATTTGACCTCCGCGATCCATCCGTCCAGTCGCGCGTAGAATTCCTCCAGCGGCAGGAAGCGCCGCACGTCAATGGCGATGAAGGTATGGTTGCATCGCATGGGCCGGCCGCGATCCCGCACGCCGGTGACCCGCGTCCCGAAGATCGAGCCCCCGGCCAGCAAACCGGTCAGAATCTCTACCATCATCGCCAACCCGGTCCCTTTGTATCCGCCCAGCGGCATCAGCAGGCCCCTCAGCGCGGTTTGTAAATCGGTGGTCGGGACTCCTTCGGGGTCCACCGCCCACCCGTAGGGAATCGTTGTCTCGCCCTTGAACAGCGCTTGCTCCAACTTCCCGTAGGCCGCCGTCGTGGTCGCCATGTCGAGCAACCAACCTCTGCCCTCCGGATGCGGCACCGACACGCAGATCGGATTGGTCCCCAGACGGGCTTCCCTGCCCTGCCACGGCGGCACTTGCATCGAAGCGTCGCACATCACGATGCCGATCAGGCCCGCGGCCGAGATCTTCTGCCCCCAATACGCCGCGGCGCCGAAATGGCTGGACTCTCGCGAGACCACCATCGAGAGGCCGCAGCGCTCCGCCAGGCGCACGGCGTGCGCGCAGCAAATGGGCGCCGTCACCTGACCGAGGCCGTGTTCGGCATCGTAGACCAGGCAAGCGCCGTTCTCCGACACCACGTGCCCTTCAGCCTGCGGATCCACCTCTCCCCGCTCGATCTGCCCCACGTAATGCGGGAGAAGCTGCACGCCGTGCGAATCCACTCCGCGCAGGCTCGAAGCCACCAGCGGCGCCGCCACCAGCGCCGCGTGGGCAGGGGGAACTCCCACCGCCCTCAGAATGCGTTCGATGAATTCACGCAGGTCGTCCGCAGCCACCACATACGCCGCCTGCGGTTGGGCGGGCTTCATCGTTGCGACATGACCTCCAATTGCGGAAACAACAGCCGCTGGATTTCCGGGCGTTCCAAGTCCGGCCGCCTCACCACCTGAGCATGCAAATCCATCTGCTTGGGGACCGGCTTGCCGGCCAGCTTTTCCGCCAGAATCCTGACCACCTCGTACCCCATGCGATAGGGATCCTGCACCACCATGGCGTCAATCACGCCCGCTTTTAGATCCTCGATCATGTTCTGGGCGAAATCGAAAGCCACGAAGCGTACCTTCCCCGCTCGGCCCCGCCCTTTTAACGCTAAAGACGCGCCCGAAGAAGAGGGTTCCGTGGAAGCAAACAGACCCTCCAGGTCCGGATGGGCGGCCAGAATGTTTTCCGCCGCCGCCCGCGCTTTGGCGCGATCCGCCATGCCGAACTGGCGCGCCACGATCCGCACCTCGGGAAACTCGCTGCGCATGACGTCTTCGAAGCCCCGCTCGCGCTCCATGGTCGAGTAACTGCCCGGCGCATGCAGAATCATCGCCACCTTGCCGCGCCCGCCGATGAGCCGGGCCAGCGTGCGCGCGCCCATCCGCCCGGCCTCGTAATTGTTCGTCGCCACGAAGCTGGTGTAATTCGTCGAATCCACTCCCGAGTCGAAGACCACCACCGGAATGCCCAGCGCCATGGCGCGATCAATGGAACCCACCAGCGCCTTGCGTTCCGCGGCCGCCACCGCCAGACCGTTGACCCGCCGCGTGATGAGAGAATCCACGATCTGGATCTGGCGATCGTACTCCGTTTCGGCAGGCGGGCCGTTCCAGATCACTTCCAAATCGAATTCCCGCGCCGCCGCGCGAGCGCCGCTTTCCACCGCCACCCAGAAGACGTGCGCCGTGGACTTCGGCACGACGCCCACCACGCGCTTGCCCGTGCCTGTGCATCCGGCCGTCCACAGCCAGGCGGCGGCCACGGCCCACAGCAGCCTCATTGCGCGCACCAGCCGCCGTCAACCAGGATGTCCGAGCCGGTGATGAAGGCGGCTTCCTCCGAACACAGATAAACCGCCAGCCTTCCCACTTCTTCCACCTTCCCCCAACGGCCCAGCGGCACGCGCGAGATGAACTCGCGGCTGACCTCCGGATTCTCCAGCAACGGACGGTTGATTTCGGTGGCAAACGGACCGGGGCTGACGCCCACCACCGTGATCCCCTCGGGGGCCAACTCTAGCGCTAAAGCCTTCGTGAAACCCAGCAGGCCCGCTTTGCTCGAAGCGTAGGCCGTGCGCAGCGGCAACCCTACGTGACTCAGGGTGGAGGTCACGTTGATGATGCGCCCGTAGCCCTGCCCCCTCATGTGCGGCAGAAAAGCGCGCACCATCAGGAAGGCCGCCGTCAGATTCGTGTCTATGACCCGCCGCCACTCCTCGAGCGTGAATTCCGTCACCGGCTTGCGAATGTTCACGCCCGCGTTGTTGATCAGGATGTGAAGCTTCGAAAAGCGGCGGATCACGCGGCGCTCGAGCGAAGCCACCTGCTGCTCGTCGCTGACGTCGGCCGGAAAGGCCTCCGCTTCGGCGCCCAGGGCCCGCGCCTCGGCAGCCGCTTGCTCCAGCGTCGCAGCATCTCGCGACACCAGAGCCAGGCGCGCGCCGGCCTCGGCCAGAGCCAGGGCCATCGCTTTTCCCAGGCCCTTGCTGGCGCCCGTGATCAGCGCGATCTTGCCTTCCAGCGGCTTCACTCCCGTTCCCCCTTTCGTTTCGGTTGTCGCTCCCGAGACCAATCCATGATCTGATCCGCCACCGCCTGAGGTTGGTCCAGCTCGTGGATCGTCAGCCGCCCGCTCTCGCCCGCGGTCTCGATCGAAAGGTCCCCGGTGCCCACCAGACGCTGGATCAGCGACTGCGTGACGGTCACATCCTGGATCTTGCCGAGCTGAAGCGTGCGCGTGGTCTTGGTCATCAGACCTGTCTCGAAGCGCAACTTGTCGCCCTCGACGATCAGTTTGGTGAAGCGGCGGCGGATCTGAAGTCGCAACGGCCAGACGATCCACAGGCCTGCCACCACCGCGCCTACCGGCCACAACGGCCATTCCGGCAGGTAATTGTTCTTGACGAAGACCACGATGAACGAGATCAGGAACCAGCAGGTATATGCGAAGCGGACCCATTTCAACGTGGGGCGAATCACAGTATCGTCCATGGCCTCCTCCGCAGCGCCAGGGCGCCGATCGCCTGCCGCCGCCTCAGCGCTCGAAGGTTCATTGTAGCCGACGCGCTTCAAGCTCGCGCAGGTCCCCTTGTCGTATCATGGCCCGAGGAGGATTGTATGACAGCATTCGTAAGAGCGGGGATGCTCCTGGCTGCCGGCGCCGCTTGCCTGTTGGCGGATTTCAGCTACCAGGAAACCGCCAGGCTGACCGGGGGCCTTATGGCCGGCATGATGAAGGTCGTGGGCGTATTTTCCAAGCAGGCCCGCGAACCCGTTCGCAGCACAATCCTGGTCAAAGGCGATCGCATGGCCACGCTGACGGCTACCGCCGGGCACATTGTTGACCTCGAGAAGGAAACCATCACGGAGATAGATTTTCAGAAAAAGACTTACTCCGTAGTTAGTTTCGCTGAAATCGCGCAGGCCATGAAGGAAGCCGAAGCCCGCATGGCGACCGAGCAGGGCGAGCAAGTGGATATTAAGATCAAGGCTTCCGTACAGCCTACCGGACAAACCAAGACTTTCTCAGGTGTGGAGGCGCGCCAGGTCCTGCTGAATTTGGAGATGGAAGGGACAAACAAGAAGACCGGCGAGCGCGGCGTCTTCATGACCATCACCAGCGAGATGTGGATGGCTCAGGTCCCCGGCTACCAGGAGGTCCTGAACTTCCACCGGCGCGCAGCGCAAAAACTTGCCTGGACTCCCGGAGCAACCTTGGTCGGCATGCAGCGCTCCGAAGTCTCTAAGGGCATGGCCGAGCTGTATAAAGAAGCCGCTAAATTGGACGGGGTGGCCGTCTATCAGGTGATCAAGATGGGCTTGAAAGGCGAGCCGGGATCGGAAGGGGCGACAGCCGAGGCGCAACCTCGCGCTCCGCAGTCTGAAGAGCAGCCCTCGGTGGGCGGCGCATTGGGCAGGCTGGGCGGTCTGGGGCGTTTAGGGCGCTTGGGACGCAGGAAGGAACCGGAACAGCCGCGACCCGCCGAGTCGGCCCCTGCCGCAGGCCCGGGCGCCGCTCCGACCTTGATGGAAATGGTGAGCGAAGCCGGCGATTTTTCGACCGCGCCCATAGACCCCGGCCGCCTCTCGGTTCCCGCGGGTTTCCAGCAGGTAGAAAGCGATCTTGTCCGTGGCTTGCGCTCCCGCCGGCGTTGAGGATTCCTGCGCGACGGAGGGTGGGCAGCGCCTTCACCGACGCTGCCCCTTCGCGCGGCTTATTCGAGTAACTTGGCCATCTTCTTGCGCGCGCGCTTCCGCGCCAGCGCCTGCTTGGCGCGACGCTTCTCGCCCGGCTTCATGTAGTAGGAGTGTTTCTTGATCTCCTTGATGATGTCCTCTTGCTGGACCTTGCGCTTGAAACGCCGCAGCGCACTTTCTAAGGTCTCTCCTTCGAGGACCGTGACTTCGGCCAAACCGGGTTCACCTCCTCCCCTGGCACTACCGTGTGCCCATCAAGGGCCGCCAACAACCACTATCATACGAAACGCCGGGCCGCCCGCGCATTCCCTGGCCGTTCTGCCGGACCCTGCACGCGCGGCCGCCTGTTGCAGCTCTCACTCCAGGAACTCCACCCGGTAGTCCTCGATCACCGGATTGGCCAGAACATCCTGCGCAATCTGCTCGATCTCGCGAGCGGCCTCCTCCTCGGAAGCGCCGGGCTCGACAGTGATGTCAAAGTACTTACCCTGGCGCACATCGGCAATCGAGCGGTGTCCCATGCTGTTCAACGCCGAGCAGATCGTCTGCCCTTGCGGATCCAGCACCGTGGGTTTGAGCGAAACAAAAACCCGGAATTTCATCTCTCCTCCTGAGTCCTGCGGCCTCGAACCGCTCGCTTCATGCGACGCGAAACTTTCGCACGGCTTCTTCGTCCAGCTCGACCCCCAACCCGGGTTCCGCGGGAACCTCCAGGTAGCCGTCACAAGCGCGGAATTTCTGGCGCGTGATGAACTCGCGCAGGTTGGTCTCTTCCTCCGCTACGAATTCACAGATCAGGGCGTTCGGAATCGAAGCCAGCCAGTGCAGGGCCGCGGCCACGTTGATGTAAGTCGTGAAGCCGTGATTGGCCACCATCAAGCCGCGGTCCCAGGCCAGCGCCGCGATCTTCATCGCCTCCGTGAAACCGCCGCAACGCGTTAGATCCACCTGGACGACGTCAATGCGCCCGCGATCCATCAGGTCCAGAAACGAAAGTCGGTTGCTTTCCTCCTCCCCTGCGGCGATGCGCACGTCGGTTGCTTCCGCCAGACGCCGGTAGCCCTCGTAGTCATCGGGACGCAGCGGCTCCTCCAACCAAAAGATGTTGTATTCGGAGAAGGCGCGAGCGCGCTGGATGGCCGTGGCGGCGTCCCAGGCCAGGCCGGCGTCAATCAACAGGTCGGCGTCGTCTCCCAGGCCGCGACGCGCCTCGCGCACCAGCGCGATATCGGTTTTCTCGTCCTGGCCCATCGGATCCCAACCGAACTTGACGGCCGTAAATCCTAAGTCGCGGAAGCGGCGGGCGAGCTGCGCGGTCTTTCGCGGCGTCGCGCCGAACAGCGAACTGGCGTAACAGCGAATCTTGCGCTGGAAGCCGCCCCCTAGCAACTTCCAGACCGGCAGGCCCAGCGCTTTGCCCTTGATGTCCCACAGCGCCATGTCAATGCCGCTCATGGCGTGGATCCCCACGCCGCGCCGGCCTCCGTAAATGTTGGCGCGGTACATCTTGTACCAGAGCTTCTCGGTCTCGAAGGGGTCCTCTCCCAAAATCACCTGGGCCAGACCGCAAGCCGTGGTGTGCGAGAATGGCCCGTCAATGGCCCCCTTGGCGGCCATGGGGTTGGAGTCCACCTCGCCGATTCCCGTGATGCCCGCGTCGGTTTCCACACGCACGATGAGCGCGTCCTGCCCGCTGTCGCACTGGGTCTTGACCTCCGGTTGGCGCAAATAAATCGTTTCGACGCGCGTGATTTTCATCGCTATGCGATGGTAGCACGGCGCCGTTCCTGCACGGCACGTCTCAGGGAAACGCAGGAACTCACACGCCGCCGGGACGTCGAGCTGTCGCCATGCAAAAGCCGTCCCTGCCGAAGCGCCGTGCGGGGTCGAAATGGGCTATCCCGGGCCCAACTTGCACCCAGCCCACCCGCAGGCAAAAGAAAAGGGGCGCCACCGAAGGCGCCCCTTTTCGCCGTGTCGAAATGAATTGACCCTGAATTTGTACCGTCTTGGTCCCCTTCTCTTCGGGGCACTCCCATCCTACCATCCCGCCGCATCGCGTGCAACCGCCGCCAGAATCGCCTCAGCGGGTCAGGTATAAGGGAACGGGCGGACTGCAAACGCCTGCCGCGCAAACCAACACCTCGGACCTCATCGCCGGAAGATCCACCGGAATGCCTACATTGACCTGCTGGACGCCGATCAACCCCGGCGCGGGCCCGGCATAGAAAGGCGTCGTGATCACCCGATCGTGGATCTTCGCGCTGACGCCGGAGCCGTCGGCCGGCAATCCTGTGGCGAACACCTGGATCACGGTCCCGACCAGCGCAGGATCCGCAGCACTGTTGAGCCGATAATCCTGGTTCAACACCCCGAAGATGCCGGGTGAAATCGGGGCCAGCGTCACCTCGTACGGCGCGCTGCTCACGCCGTCCACCGTCACCGTGACGCGCGCGGAAGTCCTGCCCGCCAGCTCAGGCGGCACTTGCAGATTGAGTTGCCGCTCGCCGATGTAAAGCAACCGCGCCGCCACGCCGTCGAAAGTCGCCTGAACGCTCGCGCCTCTCAATCGCAAGCCGAAGATGGTGGCCAGTGAGCCGGGCGCCAGCGGCGCAACGCGGAAGGTAGCGGCATGCACCACGCTCTCGATCACCGGCGGCGGAACCACGGGCGGCGGCGCAGGCGTCACCACCAGAGTGACCGGCAACGTGCGCGATCCCGCCAGCGGCCCCGCGTCCACGGTCAGCGTCGCTCGGTAGGCGCCCGGCGTCAGATTCTGCGGCAGAGCGTCCACGCGAATGGTGGCGTTGTTGATTCCTTCGCTGCGGTCCACGCGCAACCATCCTGATCCCGTCTGGTAGGTGATCGTGACTCGCCAGATCAACACGCCGCCGCCTTCGTTCACGATCCGTACGTAGCCGACCTGGTGGCCGCCGCCGGCCACGCCTGTGTATTCCAGGGGCGGCGTGGCGTCCACCACAAGACGCGGGAAAAACGGGGCGTTGCAATCGCCCAGCAGGGTGCAATCCCGCGGCGGCGCTACGGCGGCGAAGCGCGGTACCGGAGCCGAGGGGCTCGCGGTTGCGACCGTCGAGACCGGCGCCAGCGTGACACTCCACGATGCCACCAGCGGATCGCCACCAGTGAGCGGCCCGAGGCCCAAGAAGGTCGGCAATTGCGCGCTCTCGCGAAGCGAGCCATTGGCGTCTACGACCTCATAGACCACGTAACCGGCGCCGCCGGCCAGAGGCACCTCGCTCACCGCATCAAAGCTGACGGCCCCCGATCCCGGCGGGCCCGGTTGAAACACCGGCACACCGCCCGCGCCCGAAGAATCCGCATTCGCCACGCGCGCCAGCAGCAGCGAGCCCGGCTCTGACGGCGCGTAGCGGCCTCCGGAAGCAGGCAAACCCATGTCCCCGCCCGCCGTGGGTTCCAACGCGCTCGAGCCTGCTATCACGTCGGGAACAAACAGCCGCGCGCCCGCGGGAAAGCCGGCGTACCGCACCAGAATGCGCGTGCCCGTATCGTCCCTCGGGCCGCGCCTGCGGAATGCGTCGGCGGCGCCCTCGGTAACCCTCGTCGAGGCGAAGCGTGTTCCGGCAGCCAGCAGGTTAGTGAACGTGATCGTCTCAGGCAGTCGCGAGCCTGTGCAGACAACCTGTGTGGAAGACGAGCTGGCAAGCAAGCCGGTGGTCAGCACGCCCACCGTCACCCGGCTATTGGCCAGCGTGATCGGCGTTTGCCCGCTTGCGGCTAGCAATACTTCGACCGGCTGGCCGACGAGCGAAGACGGCAACTGATTCACAGCGGCTCGGAGATTGGAAATGCGCAGCGTCGCCGTGCCGCTCGGCGACAGAGTGAAACTCAGACCGTTGAAAGCTACCGAAGCCGGCGAGACCAGCGTAGCCGGCACGGGTGACGGTACGGGACCGGACCCCGCGTCAACCGTCAGGACCACGTCCACCGTGTTGTCCGTCTGGAGCCGGTTCGTTACATTGACCGGAACGAACAGCGTCAGATTGATGCTGACCGCTGCTCCGGCAGCCCCGCCCGCACAGTTCAGCACGATCTCGCCCAGCGGCTCCGCCAATCCTTCGGCGCGCAACAACACCGGTGTGCCCCCGGCCGCACAACTGAGCAGATTCGTCTGTGCGATCACGGGCGCAACAGCCAGAGCCCCCAGCACAGCCAGCAAGAGGCCGAATCCCCTCATCGCGCCTCCTTCCCCGGATCCTCATCGGCGGTGCGTACCACCGCCCAAACAAGGCCGCAATCCAATTATTGCGCCGCCTTGGCTTGCCGACAAGCCGGCTTACTGCCGAGCCCCGCCTCGGCCTGTCACTCATGCGCCGCAGGCGAAGCCGACCGGGCTTCCCCGCGGGCGCTATTCCCGATTACGATAGGTGTTTTCTTCTGCGGCACGCGCCTGGAAACCGGAGAACCGCAATGTTGAGTACGAGATTCAGCTTTACGCTCGCTCTTGCCTTACCCCTCGCGGCAGCCCCCGCAGGTCTGACGCTGATCGAAAACGGCCGCTCTCGCCACACGATCGTGACGGCACGGGACGCATCGCCCTCCGAACGACGGGCGGCAGAGGAGCTGCACCGCTTCCTCGCGGAGATGTCCGGAGCTCGCCTTCCGATCGCGACCGACGAGGCTGCGGTCCGTGGGCCGCTGATCCTGGTCGGGCGCAGTCGGGCTCTGGAGAGAGTGGGCCTCCGCATCCCGTTCGAGCAGCTCGGCCCCGAGGGCTTCGTCTTGAAGACCGCAGGCCGCCATCTCATCATCGCCGGCGGCCGACAGCGGGGCACGATGTACGGCGTTTACGCCTTCCTGGAGAAACTCGGCTGCCGCTGGTTCACCGCGGAGGTCAGTCGGATTCCCAAGCTCGCCACCGTGCGCGTCCCGCCTTTGGATGAAACGCAGAAGCCCGCCTTCGAGTACCGCGAGCCGTTTTTCACCGAGGCTTTCGACAAGGATTGGGCGGCCCGAAACCGAACCAATGGCCACTTCTCGAAATTGGACGAATCCACCGGAGGAAAAATCCAGTACTACCCGTTCGTGCACAGCTTCTACGAGTTACTGCCGCCCAAGAAATACTTCGCCGAGCACCCGGAATATTACTCGCTCATCGCCGGACGACGTCGCGCCGAGCGCGGCCAGCTCTGCCTGACCAACCCCGACGTGGTGCGCCTGGCGACGGAAACCGTGCTGCGCTGGATTCGCGAGCATCCGGAAGCCACCATCTTCTCGGTCTCGCAGAACGACTGGACCGGCTGGTGCGAGTGCGACAACTGCCGGCGCGTCGAAGAAGAAGAGGGCGGCGCCCATTCCGGGCCTCTGCTGCGTTTCGTCAACGCGGTGGCCGAGGAGATCGAAAAGCATCATCCCGACAAGCTCATTGACACGCTGGCCTACTGGTACACGGAAGCGCCGCCGGCGCGTGTGCGTCCGCGGCGGAACGTACGCATCCGCCTCTGCCCCATCGGAGCCTGCCAGGCTCACCCCTACGAGAAATGCGAGCGCAACGCTTACTTCATCAGGAACCTGAAAGCCTGGTCCGCCATCACGAATCAGCTTTACGTCTGGCATTACAACACGAACTTCGCGCACTATCTGATGCCCTTTCCGGATTTCGACGAGCTGGCGGCGGACATCCCCATGTATCACCGTCACGGCGTCGTGGGTCTTTTCATGGAGGGCGCCTACCCTCCGGGCGGCGGTGGCGAAATGGCCGAGTTGCGCTCCTACGTCATGGCGCGCCTGCTCTGGGACGTCAAGGCCGACGTCAAGCAGGCCATCCGCGAGTTTCTCGAAGGCGTTTATGGCGACGCCGCGCCGCTGATCGGCGAGTACCTCGAATTGCTCCACCGCCAGGTGCGGATGCCGCCCGAGGGCCTCGGGCATCACCTCTGGATCTTCCAGCCGCCGGGAGCCCCCTATCTCGACAGCCCCTTCCTGAAGAAGGCTCGGGCGCTGCTCGAGCAAGCCGAAGCGAAAGCCGCAGAGGAGGCCATTCGCCGCCGGGTGCGTAAAGTGCGGCTCTCGATTGACTACGTCGAACTGATGCGAGCCATGACGTTCGAGCTGCGCGACGGCTGGTACGCCATGCCTCGACCGGACCTCATGAAGCAGCGCTTCGCGCAGTTCCTTTCCGACGTTCGCAGCTTTGGCATCCAGCAGCTCCACGAAGGACGCTCTCTGGAGTTCGACGAAAAGGAGTTCGCAGCGCGCCTGAACCGCCATGGCGTGGTGACGCTCGACAACGGCGTGCTGCGCCTGGAGGTCGTTCCCGATTTGAACGGACGAGTGATCCGGCTCATTCACAAGGCGAGCGGACAAGACATGCTCCGCCGGACGGATCCCGGCGAAGCCGGCTACCCGAACGTCGGCGGGCTGGCTGTTTTTCTGCGCCCGGATTACCAGGCTCGCCCCCTCGAAGTCACCTGGAGGGTGGCCAACGCTGCTCCCGACCGCCTGACGCTTGCCGGCACGGGACCGAACGGATTGACCCTGCGGCGGCTCATCCGCCTGGAGGGCGCAACCGTGCGCACTGAAACCGCACTGGAGAACGGCGGCTCGAAGCCCGCGCACGCGACCCTCGAAGCGCGAGTGGAATTCAGTCCTGGACGCATCGAAGATCCGCGCATTGCAGTCTCCTACCGCGCCCAGCACGGCGGCGTCGTGGACCGCACGCTCTTTGAACCCGGACTGGAAACCAGCGGCGCTGAGTTTCTCGACGGCTCCGCACGCCCTCAGAGCGTCTGGCGCGCCTTTCACCGGGCCGGCGGACTCGCCTTGCTGAACCGCTTCTCCGCCGAGCAGGTGCGCCGATGCCGGCTGGAGTGGACGGTGCGCGGCGAAAACCGAGTCACGCTGGCCCTGTGGACGGAGGAGAAGGAACTCAAGCCGGGCGAGAGCGTCAAGCTGGAAGCCGACTACGCGCTCGAATAGCTTCCCGTCGGCGGCTTGCCGCCCGGAGCCTGACGATCGCGGACGCGGCTTCGACAACGCCGTCGCCTCACGTTGACAATCGCCCGGCGAACCGAATAACCTGAGGGATGGGAGCTAAGCCGGCGTAGCTCAGTTGGTTAGAGCGTGGGTCTCATAATCCCAAGGTCGCTGGTTCGAATCCAGCCGCCGGCACCACGTCGGGTTGCCCTCGCCGAGCGGCGTGCGGCCGCAAATCCAAGCGACAACCAGTCGTTCACCACGCCAGAGCGTATGCATCGCAGCGCGGATCCGTTCCGGCGCTGAGAACGCCGGTGGACCAGTCAATCACCACCGCAGCGTTCGACCCCAGCGACCACGGCCTCGTCACCCGCACTTTGTGCCCCTTGGCCTCCAGAGCTTTGCGCACCTCTGCCGGAATGCGCTCCTCCAGGCCCAGATCGCTCGGATACATGGTGTGCGGGAACGGCGAGGCCGGGAAACTGCGCGTGGTCCAGCGCGGCGCCTCGATGGCTTGCTGCACGTTCATCGAAAACTCGACCATGTTGAGAAAGGTCTGCATCGTGCGCATGCACTGGTCGTCACCCCCGGGGCTGCCCATGGCCATCACAGGCTTGCCGTCGCGCAGCACCAGTGTGGATTGCAGCGTGCTGCGCGGCCGCTTGCCGGGCTCCAGCGCGTTGGCGTGGCCTTCGACCAGCGAAAAATAATCGCCGCGACAGTTGAAGCTGAACCCCAGATCGCCCATCACCACGCCGGTCCCGAAGGCCGTGTGGAGACTGGGCGTGAAGCTGACCACATTGCGATCCTTGTCCACCACGACCAGATAGCTGGTGTCGCCCTCATGATCCCCCGGACCCGCGAGGCGGAAATCCGCCGGACGGTGAAGCAGCTCCATGCCCGGCACGAAGCGCTCCGGTTCGCCCGGACGATAGTCCGGCGAGGCGCGGTCCGGATCAATCAGCTTGCGGCGCTCGCGCGCGTACTCCTTGGAAAGAAGGCCCTCGTAGGGGATGCGGATGCGATCCATGTCGCCCAGGTACTTGTCGCGGTCGGCCATCGCCAGCTTGATGGCCTCCGCCGAAGTGTGGATATACGCCGCCGAGTTGTGTCCCATGGCCTTCAGGTCGTAACCTTCCAGTAAGTTCAGGGCGAACAGCTCGGCGGGCCCCTGCGTCGCCGAGGCGTTCTTGTAAACGCGGTAGCCGCGATACTCGGTCCACACCGGCTCCTCAACTTTAGCGCTATATTCCGCGAAATCTTCGTAGCGGAACAGGCCGCCGTTCTCTTCCGAGAAGCGCGCCATCTCCCGGGCGATGTCGCCCCGGTAGAAGCGATCCCGCGCCGCGCGCAGAGCGGCGCGGCGCCCCTTGCCCGCATTCTGCCGCTCGGCCTCGACTAACCGCCGCAGCGTGCGAGCCAGGTCGGGATTGCGAAAGATATCGCCCGGTTGCCAGCGCCGTTCCGACGGAAAGTACACTCTGACGCTGGTCGGGTACTTGCGCAGCTTGCTCGTCCCGTTGATCGCCGCGGCCAGCCGGTTGCTGAGCGGGAAGCCCTGCTCGGCCATCTCGATGGCCGGGGCCAGGGTTTCCGCAAAACTCATCGTGCCCCAGCGATCCAGCAGCAGATACCAGGCGTCCACCACACCGGGCACGGTCCCCGACAGCAGGGTGTCATCCACCGGGATTTTGCCTCCCTGATTCCGGCGGTACCACTCGATCGTGGCCAGCCTGGGAGCGGTTCCTTCGGCGTTGATCGAAACCACCTTGCCGGCGCGGGCATCCCAGATCAGGATCACGGCGTCGCTGCCCACGCCGTTGTTGGGCGCGTCCACCAGCCCGAGCACCGCTTGAGAGGCCACCGCCGCGTCGAACGCGTTACCTCCGGCCCGCAGAATGCGCTCGGCCACCTGAGTGGCCTCCGGTTTCATGGTGGCCACCGCGTAGTGCCGGCCGCGGATCACCGGGCGCATCGTCTGTTGCGCCCACAGTGCAGTACCGGTCAGGCAAACAGAAAGGACCCCAAGGCACAGTCGTTCCATAGAAGGCAATTTATCGCACCCGGTGGCCGTAACGGTTCGAGTGCGCCAGCTTCTCGAAATGCTCGTAGACAATGCGCGCCACCGGCGCGACGGGGTCTTCCTTCTCGTTCAGAAAAGCGCCCATCACGCTGAGGGCGAAGGGCCTACCCGGCAGGAAAACAATGCCGGTCTCGCAACGCACGCCCGGCACCGACCCCGGCTTGGAGGCCACCGGGATCTCGGCGGGAATCGCCTTCCGCATCGAAGCCGTAACCGTCTTCAGGATCTCGATCATCTCGCGGCTGGCGGCTTCGTCCACGAGCTGTCCACGATACAGCATCTCCGCCAGACGCGCCATCTCTCGCGGCGTCGAGAGATTCTCCTCGTCACGCGCGGCCGCCCCGCCGTCCATCATGCGACGCTGAAGCCGCGTGCGCGCCAGTCCCATCTTTGCCATCGAACGGTTCACCGAATCCAGCCCCACCAGAGCAATCAGCTTGTTGGTCGCCACATTGTCGCTGTCGCGAATCATCACTTCCACCAGCTCGCGCAGGCTGCGCCGCAGCGGGCCGCTCTTGAGTTCCTCCCGGAGTTTGCCGCTGCCGCCCACAAGGTCCGCGGCGGTAAGTTCCAGCGAATCGTTCATCCTGAGCCGCCCGGCGCGAACGGCGGTGAACACTTCCACCATGATCGGAATCTTGATGGAGCTGGCCTGCGGAAACTCGGTGTCCAGGTTCCGGCCGAACATCCAACCGGTGTCCAGGTCAATCGCCGCCACGCCCAGCACGCCGTCGAGGGACTCCTCGACCGCGCGGATACGCGCCAGCGTACGGGCTTCCAGCAGCTCGGCCGCCGTCGGTTGTGCAGCGGCAGCGTCCCAACTGAGCGACCACAAGAGCGGAAAGATTACCGCCCGCACAGCACCTCGGCGCCCGGGCCGTCTGCTGGTCCGATCCCTGTCGTGGCGGCTGTGTGCGCGCCGTCGAAGAGGTTCACTCAACCGCCCGAGCCCACGAACCCGCTCGTCGCCGCCCGCGAAGCTCCCGGCGCGCATCCCACCCCTCACACTTTCACTTTCTCGTAATCGAACGGCTCATCCACCAGGTGGTAAAGCGGCTCGCCGTCTTTCTGAAGGTAGTAGGTCTTCAACGGCGTCCGCGGGAAATCGGTTAACTTCCGCGGCACAGCTCGTGCGCCTTCCAGCCACTCGTAGACCGGTATCTCCCAGGGATTGAAAGTATCGCTCAAGCCCCTCTCCTTGGCGATGCGGAACAAATGCACATTGCCGGGCTCGTGTCCCGCCAGCCAGGTGCCGATAATGTCCAGTCGGAACTGATCCAGACCGAACATGACTAAGTTCGTAAGATAGTCGTTACCGATTTCAAAACCGTTTCCGTCGCGCCCGTAAATTCCCTCGATGATCGCCAGGCCGGTCCGCAGCACGCTCATGTGATCGCAGGTCTTCTGCGCCCAGATTTCTTGCTCGATAGGACCTAACTCGGCGCGGCTGTCGTAGCGAGAGTAGCCCAGGCGGCGATGGTTCTCGAAGTATCTCTTCACGCGCTCTTCGGCGTCGGGGCGGATTTCGGCTTTCATGTAGTCCGGCGCTCCCGTCACCATGCGCCAGCCCTGGCAAAAGCGCACGAACGGCATGACCACCAAACCTTGTTCGTTCTTGACCGACAGCGTCATGCACATGCCGTGCGCCTTCCACTTGGCGATGTTCAGCAGCCAGGTATCCGGTTCGTTGACCGGCGCGTAGTGAGGGATGCGCCGGAAAATAACCGGATCGGGCACGCGGCTCCAGGTGATTTCGTAACCATCGCGGAAATGTCGCGCCCGCCGGTCGGGATCGCAGGTCTCGACGCCATGGCGCCGGTGAATGTCGGTGTAGCCCCGCCAGTTGAGCGAGTGGCGGTGATTGGCGTCGGCGAAGAAGAATCGGCGCAGACCGAGTTCCCGCAGGCCCATGATCAGGCCCTCGTAGAACTCGGGATCGGTGGCTGCGCCCCACAGTTCAACCTCCGGCCGCCGCGGACTCCTCACCGCCGTGGGATTGGGCTTGAGCACGATGCGATGCGTGAGAGGGATGCCCGGGCGATCGCGCAACACAAAGATCTCGCGCGCCAATCGCAAGCCTTCCGAACGTTTGGCCTCGGCAGCCGTCTTGTCGGGAACGCGCGTGCGTCGAATGAAGACCGCCTTCGGATGAGCCTCGATGAAGGGATGCAAGCCGAAGTAGGCGGCGCCCGGCAGTCGCGAGGCGGCGGCTGCGGCCAGAAACTCCCTCCGAGTCCAACTCATAGCCTGATGATAACGCAGCCCGGCGGCCCGGCCGGGAGTTTTCATCCTGCCGGCAGCCGAGTCTGCTTCTGGATCTTCGCCGGATCCAGCTCGATGCCGAAACCCGGACGCTGCGGCAGCCGGATCCGCGCTTGCTCCACCTTCGGCGGATCCTTTTCGAAGTGGTGCCAGTACTGCATCTTCAACACCAGATACTCGACCAGCGGGCAAGTCATCGGAGATTGCGAAGCCACCACATGCAGCGCGGCGTGCAGCGCATGACCGTGGGGAACCACACGCACGTCGTACAGCGAGGCTACCGCGCAGATCTTCACCAGCTCACTCGTGCCGCCGCACCACTCCGGGTCGCACTGAAGGACGTCGAGCGCGCCCGCGTTCAAGTACCGGTGGGCCTCCCAGCGCCCATAGATGTGCTCGCCCGAGGCCACCGGGATGGAAGTGGCGCGCCGCAGCGCCACGAAACTTTCGATCTTCTCGGCAGCGAAGCACTCCTCGATCCAGTGCGGCCTCCACCGCTCCACGCGCCGGGCCCAGGCCAGAGCGTAGTTCAAATCCCACCCCATAAAAGCGTCGAACATCAGCTCCGTCTCATCGCCCACCGCCTCGCGCAACGTGCGCACCAGCTCCACGTTCCGCGTCATGCCTTCGGGCCCGCTGCCCGGCCCGTAAGCCAGAAACCACTTCTGGTAACGGTAGCCCTGGCGGCGGAACTCCTGCGCGCGCTCGCGCACCTTCTCGGGCTCCAGGGAAAAACCCAAGCAGCTCGCATAGGCTTCCACCGCGCTCCGGCTCGGCCCGCCTAACAACCGCCAGACGGGAGCCTCGAAATAGCGCCCGCGCAGGTCCCACAACGCGTTGTCCACGGCGCTGATGGCCATCATGAAGTGGCCGTGCCGGGCGTGGCGGTTCGAGCGGTACATCTGATCCCACAGCGTCTCGCCGGCTAGCGGATCCTTGCCGATTAAGAAGCTGCGAAGCTGTCCGTTCACAACCAGCGCCGCCTCGCGGTCTATCGGCCCGTAAATCCCCTCCAGCCCTTGCCGTGTGAGGACTTTCAAATAGAGCGCGGTGACCGGGACGGTCTTCGGTTCGCCCTGCGGCGGATCCACGTACGGCGCCGGGCGATGTTCCTCGTAGATATGGATCGGGTTGGCCTGATACTGACGATTGGGACCCACAATCGTCTCGCGCTGTCCTTCCAGGCGCCAGACTTCCAGATCCGAGATCGTCAGCCGGCCGTTGCGGCGCGGCTGGGTGAAGGCGGGCAGGGAGGCCGGCAGCGCGCCGGCGCTCAGAGCGGCGCAAAAATCACGGCGGCGCATACGAGGGAGTGTAGCAAACCAGCGCCACCCACCCCTCGCGCTCCCGGCTCGCCGCGACCTGGAGCCCGGCCGCCTTCAGGGCCTGCTGAACGCGATCCAGCGCCCGCCGGCGGAAACCGCTGACGATCGCCCTGCCGGACGGGACGAGCACGCGCGCCAGCTCAGAAGCCGTCGCCAGCAGGGCCTCTGCGTGGATGTTGAACAGGATGAGATCCACGCGGTGCGAACGGACCGAGCGCAGCGACCCATGAAACAAAAAGACAGATAAATGTTCTTCTCGGAATCGAGACCGCGCTTCTCGCACAGCCTCCTCTTCGATGTCGCACGCCGCCACCCGCTCGGCGCCCAGCAGCTTCGCGGCCGCGGCCAGCAAGCCCGAACCCGTGCCCACGTCGAGCACCAGGCCGTTGGGCCGCAGGTTTTCCTCCAGCAGCTCCAGGCAGAGCTGCGTCGCCGGGTGAAGTCCTGTGCCGCAAGCCAGCCCCGGGCGCATCGTGAGTCGCAGGCGACCCGCGGGCGGCGGATCCGCACGCCACTCCGGGACCAGGAAAAACCGGCGTCCGACGGTCAGCGGTTCCCACAGCCCGCGGGCCGTAGCCGCCCAATCGCAAGCCGGCAGCTCCGCGATCTGCGGTCCGAATTGCTGGAAGGCCTCCAGCAACGCCTTACGGTCCGCTGAGTCCTCGAAATAGGCGGTCAGACCCTGGTCGCCTTCGATCAGGCCGACCGTGCCGCGTTCCCACAGCTCGGCAATCAGGCTCTCGCGCTGATCCGGCGGGCACCTGAGTTCCAGCGCGAGCATCAGTCCAGGATCAGGCGAGCGCGCCGGAAGCGCGCTATGGCCGCCGCGACCAGCGCTGAGTCCAGCAGCAAGAGGCCGGCGCTGATAAGACCGATCGTCCGCAGCAGGTTCGGACCACTCAAGGCCACGCTCAGCCGCGCCTGCCACTCCGGCGGCATCATCTTACCCGCTGCCGCGGCTGCCAGGATCACAACAAACAGTCCCAGCGTGTTGATATGGGCGGCCTGTCGAACGCTGGAGGCGCGCAGCGAGACCAGCACGCCCGCCGCGGACGCCAGCACCGAGGTCAACAAGCCCAGGGCCACGATCACCGCGACGAAGTCTGCGCCCGGCAACAGAAGCCGGCCGCGTCCATGCACGAGGTTCACAGTAATCGTGCCCAGGATCAGAGAACCGAGAGCAATGCCCCATCCGTAGCTGACCAGGGCCGCCATCTTGCCGAACAGGATGGCGCGATCGGAAAGCCGGCTGGCCAGCAGAGTCTCCAGAGTCTTTCGCTCCCGCTCGCCGGCGAAGGAATCAGCCACCATCCCAAGGATCAGCAGCAACGGCAACCAGCTCCAGACAACCGGAACCAGCGGGGTCGCGACCCAATCTTCACCTTGTTGCCATGGGATGTAGACGCCCAACATGCCCAGAGGGATGATGATGGTCGCCAGCAGACCGCCTTTCAGGCCGCCGCGCGAGAGCACCAGCTCCTTCCACTCTTTCCACATCATCGTCCGGAGGTCGTCGAGCATCTTTGATCCTCCTCGATCAGAGTTCGGAAGACGTCTTCCAGACTGGCCTTGCGGACTTCCTCGATCTCCAGGCCCGCGCCCACCAACAGCGTGATCAGCGGCGCCAGCTCGGCGCCGGGACGCAGCTCCAGGCTCAAACGTGTGTCCTGCGCCTCGACGCCCAGCACGTCCGCACGAGCTTGCAGCGCCTGCACCACCTGAGGCGTGATGCCGCGCGCGCGAATCTCGGCCCGCGAGCCGGTGCGGCTTCGCAACTGATCCGGATGACCGGCGGCCAACAGCTTGCCCGCGCTGATTACGGCCACCGAATGGCACAACTTCTCGGCCTCGGCGAGGTTGTGGGTGGTCAGGAAGACGGTGACGCCCTCCTGAGCCGCGAGCCGCGCCAGATCTTCGCGCAGAGCCGCGGCAGCCACGGGGTCCAGCCCGGCGGTCGGCTCGTCCAGGAAAACCAAGGCAGGCCGATGCAGCAGCGCGCGCGCCACCGCCAGCTTCTGCTTCATGCCCCGGCTCCACCCCTTCACCGTTTCGTGGCGGCGCTCCCACAGGCCCAGGCCCCGCAGCAGCTCCTCGATTCGTGCGCGCCGCGCGGGTCCCGGCAGCCGCCAGATGCGCCCGTACAACTCCAGGTTGTCCCAGGCGCTGAAACGTTCGTACAACCCGTGGTGTTCCAGCAAAGCGCCGCACCGCAAGCGAATCTGATCGGCCTGCGTGCGCACGTCGAATCCCAGGACCTCGGCGCGACCCATGGTCGGCTCCAGCAGACCCAGCAGCATGCGGATGGTCGTCGTCTTGCCGGAGCCGTTGGGCCCCAGGAAACCGAAGACCGTGCCCGCCGGCACTTCGATCGAAAGACGGTCCACGGCGCGCAAAGCGCCGAAATCCCGAGTTAGTTCCTGAGTGCGAATTACGATTGGCGACATGCTCCGCCCCTAACGGGATAAGCGCTCGCGCCAGGCGGCACGGACGGCCTGTATCTGACGGGCGTGTTTTTCGACATGTTCGACGTCAGAAGCAACTAACTCCAGTAGAGTAATACGTCCTCGCTCGGTATGAGTTCCCCACCTCTGGAAACACTCCTCCGGCAAGCTGCTGAGCAACTGATAATTCTCCGCACGCAGGCGACGGAAAAATTCTAACGCTTCGGCCGTGCGCCGACGTTCGTATCCCAGGCGGGCCGCCCAGGCATTCTGATCGTAGGCGACCAGCGTCGGGTTGTCTTCGGCGATCACGCGTCGGATGCGGTCCGAGCCCACGATCTCCGAATCCGCCAGGTGAGCCAGGATCTGGCGGGCGCTCCACTTATCGGGCTCGGGCGCGAAATCCAGCTCAGCCCCCGCTGCTCCGGTCATCACGGTAGCGATCAGTTCCGGCCCCCGCCGGTAACGCTCCAGTAACTCTCGGATTGAGGCGTCCACCCCTTTATCATGCCGCACGCTCGGTGAACAGCGAAACGTGCTCCACGGGACGCCTGTAGGGCGCAGACCTCGCAGTTCCCACCGGCGCCCGGGATCGCCGGAAGGCGTCGCCTCGGCATCCTGCTCAAGTCGCCCCTGGCGCCGAGAGACGGCGTGAATGACGACAGCGTGTATACTTGAAAGCGGAAGGGAGTCGAAAGCTTCGACATGCTGGAGGAAAAGGCCGCAACCCTGCGCTGCCGAAGCTTCAGTCCGCGTGACCGTTCCCGGACAACACTGGATTCCACACCCCTGATGCCGCCCCCCGACAGGAACAGGACAACGATGCCCCTGTACCGAAAAGCCACCGGAGCCTCACATGTCTTCCACCCCCCTGTTCGATGACCGCCCCGCTCTGGACCAGCAGCGACTCGCCGACGCTCTCCGCCGGCTGGCGGCCGAGAATATCTTCGTCGGAACCAGCTCCTGGAAATACGAAGGCTGGCTCGGCCAGATCTACACTCGTGAGCGATATCTGGTTCGAAGCGTTTTCTCCCAGCGGCGTTTCCAGGCCGAGTGCCTCGCTGAATACGCCGAAACATTCCCTGTCGTCGGCGGCGACTTTTCCTTTTATCAGTTTCCTTCGGAAAGTTACTGGCGACGCCTCTTCGCCTCCGCTCCGGATACGTTGCTGTTCGGGCTCAAGGTTCCCGAACAAATCACCGTGAAACTCTGGCCCGGCCATCAACGTTACGGCGCGCACGCCGGACAGGAGAATCCTTCGTTTCTGGATGTCGAGTTGCTTCAGCGCGCCTTTCTGCGCCCGCTGGAGCCCTACCGCCGCCGCGTCGCCGTGCTGATCTTCGAGTTCGGCGCGTTTTCCCGACAAAGTTATGCCGGCGCCGCGGAATTTTTGCGCGACCTGGATCGCTTTCTGGCCTCCCTGCCGGTCGGTTTCCGCTACTGCGTCGAGATTCGCAACCCCGAGTATCTCGGCCCCGATTACTTCGACTGCCTGCGGCGTCGCGGCGTCGCCCACGTCTTCAACGCCTGGACGCGCATGCCCGAACTGGCGGAGCAACTGCGCCTCCCCGGGGCCTTCACCGCGGAGTTCACGGTCTGCCGCGCGTTGCTGCGGCGCGGACGCAGTTACGAGGAAGCCGTCAAGCTCTTCGCTCCCTACGAGCACGTCAAGGATCCGTACCCGCAAGGCCGAGAGGCGTTGCGGCGCCTCATCGAAACGGCGCGTCGCGATGGGCGCGCGGCCTTTGTGTTCGTCAACAACCGCTTCGAGGGCAACGCGCCGCAAACCATCGAAGCCGTCGTCAACCTCTAAACTCTGAGGCGCGCATCGCCGGCCGGCGCCGTTGTAGAATGCGCCCGATGACTCTGACGCGCCGCCGGTTTTTCCTGATCTCCGCCGCAACCGCCGTCCGGCCCGGGAGGGCTGCCTCGCGCCGCCCGCGCAAGGAGTGCTTCTTCGGCATCCACCTGGACCTGCACCCCAGCGACCGCGACTCCGCCCTGGGCCGCGATTTGAGCGAGGCGATGATCGAGCGCTTCCTCCAGCGCGTGCAACCGGACTTCGTGCAGTACGACTGCAAGGGCCACGCCGGCTTCCTGGGCTATCCTTCTCAGGTCAGCCGCTCGGCGCCCATCGTCCAGGACTCCCTGGCGCTCTGGCGGAAAGTCACCGCCCGCCATAATGTCCCGCTCTACATCCATTTCTCGGGTGTCTGGGATTCTCTCGCCGTCCAGGAGCATCCCGAATGGGCCCGTCGCCGACCCGACGGCACGCCGGACGACCGCCAGACCTCAACCTTCGGCCCTTATGTGGACGCCCGCATGATCCCCCAGCTCAAGGAAGCCATCGAGAAGTACGACCTGGACGGAGCCTGGGTGGACGGCGATTGCTGGGCCACGGCGCCGGATTACAGCGAGGCCGCAGCTCGCGCGTTTCGCCAGACCACGGGCATCCAGTCGCTGCCCAAAGGACCCGAAGACAAGGGTTGGTTAGAGTTTCTGGAATTCAACCGCGAGCAATTCCGTAAGTATGTCCGTCGCTATGTAGATGCCATCCACGCTTTTCGCCCAGGTTTTCAAATCGCCAGTAACTGGCTTTACAGCACGTTTGTTCCTGAACGTCCGGAGTTACCCGTGGACTTTATCTCGGGCGACTATCTGGGCGATGCGTGCATTTCCACCGCACGATTGGAAGCTCGTTATATCTCTCAGACCGGCAAGCCGTGGGATCTGATGGCCTGGGGCTTTCATAACCTGCGTGAGGGCGGCATCGGTCAGGTCCACAAGCCCGCCGTGCAGCTCTGTCAGGAAGCGGCCGTGGTGATGGCCCAGGGCGGCGGCTTTCAGATTTACTACCAGCCTACACGCGCCGGCTGGATTGAGGACCGCCACATCGAGGTGATGGCGCGCGTCGCACGTTTTTGCCGCCTGCGCCAACCCCTCTGCCAGGGCGCGGAGACCGTGCCGCAAGTCGGCGTCCTGTTTTCGACCACCAGCCTCTACACCACCACCAGGCGCCTCTTCGGAGGGTGGGGATCGGCGATCCATCCCGCGCGCGGGCTGTTGGATGCCCTGATCGAGAACCACTACCCCGCAGATGTGATCCCGGAATGGAAGCTGGCCGAGACAGCAGCGCAATATCCGCTGATCGTGCTCCCGGATTGGCCCAACACGGGCGCTGCGGTGCGCAACCTTCTGCTCGACTATGTCCGGCGCGGAGGAAAACTGCTCGTCGCCGGAGCCGAAAACGCCGCCCTCTTCGCTGAGGCGCTGGGCGTCAAGCTCAAGGGATCGCCCTCGCCGCAACCCGCCTACATCCCCGGTGAGGAAGTCTTCGCCAACGTGCACGGGCTGTGGCAGGAGGTCGAGCCCGCCGGCGCACAAATCCTCGCGACCCGCTATCCGACTTACGATTCCACGCGCGATGGCCGCTGCGCCGCCACGTTCGCCACTCTGGGCTCGGGCGCTGCCGTTGGTTTTTACGGCCCCCTGGGGGCGATCTTTGCTCGCACGCACGCCGCCGAGGTCCGCCGACTGGTCGGCCGCCTCGTCTCGCGGCTGTTCACTCCCATGGCGACCCTCGAGGGCCCTCCCACCGTCGAGCTCGTCCTGCGTCGCAAGGCCGGCCGTCTGCTCATCCACCTGCTGAACGCTACCGGGATGCAGGTGGCGGGCGATTACATCGCCGGGGACTTCGTGCCGGCGATCGGCCCGTTGCGTTTGAGCGTCAGGCTGCCCTCGCCGCCCCGACAGGCGCGTTTGGAGCCGGAAGGTCGCCCGCTCACCGGCCGGTGGCAGAAAGGTATCTGGACAACGACAATTCCGCGCCTGGAGTTACACGAGATCGTAACTCTCACGCTCTGAGCAACGGCTATCGGGGCAGCATCCGCTTCATTCGTACCGCAACGCCTCGACCGGGTCCAGGCGCGCCGCCTTAGCCGCCGGCCAGATGCCGAAGAACAAACCCACGCCCACCGAAACGATCACTCCTGCCGCCGCCGCCCACAGCGGCACCGAGGTCGGCAGGTTGGGAAACACCAATCCGGCGGCCTTCGAAATGACCCAACCGGCCGTCATGCCCAGCAGCCCGCCCAGAGCCGTCAGCACCACTGCCTCGGTGAGGAACTGGAGGATGATGTCCGCACGCCGTGCGCCCACCGCTTTGCGCACGCCGATTTCCCGCGTACGCTCGGTCACCGAGACCAACATGATGTTCATTACCCCGATGCCCCCTACCAGCAGCCCGATCGAGCTGAGCACCACCATGACTATGGCCGTCACCGACATGATCCGTCGGAAATCCTCGAGCATCTGCTCGGGCGTGGAGAGCGCAAAGTTGTCCGGGGCGTTGTAAGGCACCCGCCGCTCGATCCTCAGGACATGGCGCACCTCGTCCATGGCCTGCGCCAGGCGGCCTTCCCGCGCGATGACCACCAGCAGGTGCTCTTGCGCGTTGGGGAACATCTTGCGCATCGTGAAGTACGGCAGCAGGATGCGGCGGTCCTCCTCGCCCGGAAACGAAGCGGCCGGACGTTCCATGGCCCCGATGATCTCCAGCGGGCGTCCGTTCACTTCGATCCACTTGCCTACCGGGTCCACGTTGGGAAACCACAACTTCTGGATGTCCTCTCCGATCACGCACACCGGGAGCCGATGCTGGTTGTCGGTCTCGGAAATGAAGCGCCCGTATTTCATGACCGTGCCGCCGAAAGCATAGGCCTCTTCGGTTCCGCCCAGCTCGAAGTTGTAAATGTCGTCGCCCTTGTAGCGGGCCCGGTCCATGCCGAAGCGCGAGAACACGTTGGGACTCAGCAAATACGGGCTGACGTGCTCGACCGAAGGGCACCGCTCCGCGATGGCGCGCGCGTTCTCCAGCGTCAGCGGCTTGCGATTGCGTTCCTCAGCGCTCAGCCGGCCCACCCGCGGTCCAATCCGAAACTTGAACACCAAAATCGTGTTCGGCCCCATGGACCGGAATATGTTACTCACCGCCCCGTCCAGCCCGGTGATGATCGAACCCACGCCGATCACGGTGGCGGTGCCGATGATCACGCCCAGCACCGTCAGGAAGCTGCGCAGTTTGTGCGCCCGGATGGTGCCCAGCGCCATCGAGGCCCCGGATTTCAGCGTCGCCCAGGTCATTTCTCGTACCTCAGGGCGGCGATCGGATCCAGCTTCGCCGCCGTTCGCGCCGGGTACATCCCGAAGAACAGGCCCACGGCGGCCGATAAGCCCACGCCTAAGACGACCGCGTAAGCCGGAATGGCGCTGGGCACCGGCGTCAGATTCCGCACCAGGAGCGACACCACCCAGGCCAGCAGCACGCCGATCAATCCTCCGGCCGCCGCCAGCATCGAGGACTCCACCAAGAACTGGTTCATGATGTCCCGCTGTCGCGCCCCCACGGATTTCCGGATGCCGATCTCGTGCGTGCGCTCGGTGACCACCGCCATCATGATGTTCATGATCACCACCCCGCCCACCACCATGAAGACCGAAACCACCGCCACCGCCGTGGCCGCGATCGCTCCGGTGAGCTGGTTCCAGCGAGCCACCAACGTGTCGGAGCTGAAGATTCCGAAGTTGTCTTCCTGGCCCGGCCGCAAGTGCCGCCAGGCCCGCATCAGCATGCGGATCTCATCCTGCGCCTGATACAGATACTCCGGCGCAATCGCCTTGGCCGCGTAACCGATCCCTTGCCGCGAGCCGTAAATCTTGAAATACGTCTGGATGGGAATCATCAGGAAGGTGTCGCGCGATTGCCCGAAAACGCTGCCCTGCGCCTTGGCCACGCCCACCACCTCGAAGGGACGTCCGTCCACGCGGATGATCTTGCCCAGCGGATCCGTGGAAGGAAAACATTTTTCCTTGATATCGTTTCCGACGAATGCCACCTGGAGCCGACGCCGGTCGTCGTTCTCCACCAGAAATCGGCCCAGGGCCGTGCGCGTGTTGGTGATCTCCCCGATGTTGGCGCTGACGCCCGTCAATTGCGCCTCTTCGATCGCCTCGGCCCCGCAGGCCACGCTCACACGCCGTCCGGCCTGCATCCCGATGGCGCTCACCAGCGTCGCCTTCGAGCGCAAGAACTCGAATTCCTCCGGGCTGAGCTGCGGATTCTTCTTCATCATCTCGACGAACTTCTTGGGATCGAACTGGCCGGTCACCGGGAAGCGTCCCACGCGAAAGCCGTCCACGCCCATGTCGGAGACCGTTTCGGCGATGTAAATGTCCATGCCGTGGATCACCGACATCACGGCGATCAGCGTGGCGGTCGCCAGGATGATCCCCAGCAGGGTCAAAAAGCTGCGCAGCTTGCTGGAATTCAAGGACGCGGCCGCCACCGCGACCGCTTCCGCCAGCGAGGCAGTGGACCTCATCAAGAGGTGAAGACGGAGCCGAGCGCCCCTTTGTTCCCGCCGATCTTTCACCGGCGGCCCCACTGGGCCAGGTACGCCTCCGCAGCCTGGTTCTCGATCTCGCGGTCCACTTCCGCACGCCACTCCTGCAGGCGGCGCTCGCGAAGCTTTTCGATCACTCGCACCCGGCGTTCGGCCTCCAGAACCCGCTCGCGCTGCCGGCCGATGCGCGCCTCGCAGTCCGCTTCCGCTCCGCGCAAGCGCGCGCGCTCGGCCGAAAGCCTGCGTAAGTAGGTCTCCAGCGCCGCCAGCTCCTCCGCGAGGATCCCCTCCGCGCTCAACACATCGCGCGCCGCGGCCTGCGCGTCTTCTTCGGTCTGTCGGATGCGGAGGCGGATCTGCTCGCGTTCGGCCAGCAGCTCCCGCAGCCGCGCCTGTTCGGCCTCCAGGCGGCTCTGCCTCCACCGCAGGACCGTCTCCAATGGGAACTGAAAGCGCTTCATGAGCCTCGCCCGCCGTCTCGCCCCCCGCCCTCGAAACACCACCAGCCGCGCCTTCCCGCCGCCCTCACGCTACGGCTACAGCAGTCGCGCCAGTTCCTCCAATCCGGCACGCGTCTGCTCCAGGGGAGATTTCACCGTCGCCTCCTGCCGCAGAAACTCCAGCAGACGCGGACGCGCGCGCAGCACCGCGTCCAACTTCGGATTGGAGCCGCTGGCGTAGGCCCCCAGGTTGATGAGATCCTCCGCCTGCTGGTAGGTGGCCAGCGCCTCGCGAATTCGCAGCGCGGCCTGCCAGTGCTCCGGCGGCGTGATCTGCGAGCTGAGCCGGCTTACGGAATTCAGAATGTCAATGGCCGGATAGTGCCCCGCCGCAGCCAGCCGGCGCGAGAGCACAATGTGGCCGTCCAGGATGGCGCGCACGGCGTCGGCGATCGGCTCATTCAGATCGTCGCCTTCGACCAACACCGTGAAGAATCCCGTGATCGAGCCACTCCGGAAATTCCCCGCCCGCTCGAAGACCTTCGGCAACAAACTGAAGACTGAAGGCGTATATCCTTTCTGGCTGGGCGGCTCGCCGGCCGCCAGCCCGATCTCCCTCTGCGCCATCGCCAGGCGCGTCACCGAGTCCATCACCAGCAACACATCGGCGCCCTGATCGCGAAAATACTCGGCCACCGCCAGCGCTACGAAGCAAGCCCGAACTCGCAGGGGCGCCGGCCGGTCCGAGGTGGCCACCACCACCACGGCGCGTTTCATCCCCTCCGGGCCCAGCTCCTGCTCGATGAACGCGCGCACCTCGCGGTTGCGTTCACCCACCAGCGCGATCACCGTCACGTCGGCGAAATTGTGACGCGACATCGAACCCAGCAGCACGCTCTTGCCCACTCCGCTGCCGCCGAATATCCCGATGCGCTGTCCCTTGCCGCAGGGCAGCAGACTGTCTATGACGCGGATGCCTGTGACCAGGGGCTCGGTGATGGGCTCGCGTTCCAGCGGCCCGGGCGGAGGGCGGTACAGCTCGTAATACTCCTCCGCTTCGATCGGACCGCCCGCATCCATCGGCCGGCCGAAGCCGTCCAGCACCCGACCCAGCAGCTCGCGGCCCACCGCCACGCGGGCTTCGTGCTTGCGCGCCACGATACGATCGCCCAGTTTCAGCCCCCCGGTCTCTTCCAGCGGCATCGAGAGCACCCGCCCGTTGCGGAACCCAACCACTTGTGCGCGCACGCGCCGCCCGTCCGAGCAGTACACCTCGCAGAAATCCCCGATCGCCGCCGCCGGCCCCTCGGATTCGATCAGCAGGCCTACCAGTTGGGTCACCGTGCCCGTCCAGCGATAGGGCTCGATGCGCGCCACCGCTTCGATGTGAGCACCAAGATCCAGTCGCTCGGTCATGCCTGCCTGCGTAACCGATCCAGCAGCCCGCGTTGGATCTCCTCGAGCTGCGTTTCCAGTGAGGCGTCCAGTTGACCCTGAACCGTCTCCAGCACCGCCCCGCCGCGCCCCAATCGTGCGTCACCCACCAGCTCGATGCGTTCCGCCAGACCCGCCTGTTCCAGGAAACGCCGTACCAGCTCCAGGTCGGCGGGATGCACGCGCAAGCGATCCACCTCCTGGATCTCCAGCCGTTCCAGGGCCGCCTTCACGATCCCCAGTAAGGCCCCCGGGTCTACGGTCAGTTCCCGGTGCAGGATCCGACGCGCGATGGCCACCGACAACTGCACCACATCCCGCTCCGCTTGCCGGCGCATCCGGCCCCGCAACTGCTGCAACTCCCGGATGGTCGCGGCGAACCCCTCCAGCACGGGTTTCAGTTGCGCCGCAGCCTGCTGTTGACCCTCGGCGGCCCCCTTACGATAGCCGGCCTCGAAGGCCTCCTGCTCGCGTCGCTTCGCCTCCTGCTGGAGTTCGGCCACCCGCCGCTCCAGAGCCGCCAGCGCCTCCTGCGAAACCGTCTCCTCCACCCGCGGCTGTCCCGCTTTTAGAGGCCGCCACAAAAAAGGCTGGGCGGCTTCGCTCTCCGCGCCGCGAATCAACTTCGAGGACATGCCCGTCTCCCCCGGTCCGCCGCCCCGCGCCGTCGCCGCTTCACACCACGTACTGCTCGCCCACCGTGCCTTTCAGGCTGATCACTCCCTCGGCCTCCAGTTGCCTCACGATGGCGATGATCTGCTGCTGCGCGGCTTCGACCTCCTTGATCTTCACCGGGCCGAGAGCCTCCATATCCTCCAGCAGCATCTCCGCGCCCCGCTTCGACATTTGATCCATGAAATGTTTTTTCAGTTCCTCGCTGGTCCCCTTCAACGCCAGCGTCAGCAGCTTCCGATCCACTCGCGCCAGCACCTCCTTGATGCCCGCCGGATCAATCAGCAGCATGTCTTCGAACACGAACATCAGGTGCCGGATGGTCTCCGCCAGGTTCGGGTCCTGCTGCTCGATCTTCTCGAGGATCTCCCGGCTGGTGATCGTGTCCAGCCGGTTGAACATCTCGGCCACCGCCCGCACGCCGCCGTAAGATTCGCGACTCATCTCCCCCAGCGCCTTGAGCTTCTGCCCGATGATGCTCGCGATCCTGCCGATGATCTCCGGCGAGATCTGATCCAGGCTCGCCATTCGCAGGGCCACATCCGAGCGCAGCTCCGGCGGCAGCGAGATCAGCAAGGAGGCAGCCTGTGACGGATTCAAGTGCGACAGAATCAGGGCGATCGTCTGCGGGTGCTCGCTGTGGATGAATTTGGCCAGTTGCTGCGGGTCGGCTTTCTGAAGCGCATCGAAGCTGGCCGACTCGCTACCCAGAGCTTTGACCACCCGGTCCAGAATCTTCTTGGCCTGCTCCGGACCGAAGGCGTTGATCAGGAGTTTGCGCGCGTACTCCAGCCCGCCTTTCAGCATGTAATCATGGGCCAGAGTCATCTGGTAGAACTCTTCCAGCACGCTCTCGGCTTGCCCGGCGGGCACCGAACCCATGCGCGCCACCTCCCGCCCGATGGCCTGCACCTCTTCCTCGTCCAGGTGCTTGAGGATCTCGGCGCTGGTCTGTTCGCCCAGGGAGACCACCAGGATGGCGGCCTTCCGAATGCCGGGGACAGGCTCGTTCTGTGCGGCGTTAACGATCATGGCTCATCCCCATGCGCAACCGGCGGCCCCAGCCGCGCCCGCCCTTCACTTCTCGGTTTCATACAACCAGCTCCGCAGGATCTGGGCCGCCGCCGCAGGCTCTTTCTTCACCACCTCCGTCAGGTGCTTGGCCAGCACCTCCGTCTTCTTCGTCGTGACCGGCGACAGCTTCAGCGCGCTGAGCGCTTCGGCTTCCAGTTGCTGCTTACGCGCCGCTTGTTCAGCCAGTATGGCGCCCAGATCTTCGCCGGCCTCCGGCTTCGATGCCGCCTCCAGCGCGGCCTGCGCCTGCCCGGCGGGTAAGGCCTCCTGAATCTCCACCATCTTGCGCCGGCGCCGTTTTCTCCTCCACAACCACAGGACTGCCGCCAGCAGCAACAGCACGCCGCCCGCAGCACCCGCGACAACCATCGGATTCCGCTCCAGCAAGCTCCGGAACCAGGGCGGCACAGGCCCGGCCGAGGACGGCGGGGCAGGAGCCGAAGGCGCCTCCGGAGGCGGGCTCTGTAGCGTCGTCTCGAACGGCAGGCTTTCCAGAATCAACTGATCGCCCCGGTTCGCGTCAAAGCCGGTCGCCGCCGCAATCAGCTCACGGATCACTTTCAGCCGTTCCGGTGAAGGAGGCTCTAAAATTCGACGCGCCTTGGGACCGACACCTTCCCATCTCAGGTCGTGGTCCAGCAGCACCGCGATGGACATCCGCCGGATGGTTCCCTGAGGCAGCCGCGTGCGCCGCACCGTACGGCTGGCTTGATAGGAGATGCTTTCCGTCCGCCGCGTCATGCCCAATCCGCCGCTTCCTGGACGCGATGTGGGCCTCGGCAGGTTGGAGGCCGTTCCCGGAACGCCCGAAGCCAGGTTGGCCCCGCTGATATCCTCGGTCTTCTGAGAAGTGACCATCACCGAGCGGGCCGGATCGAAAATCTCCTCGCTCTGCTCGCCGCTGGTCAGATCGCACTCCACCGACACCCCCGCGCGGAACCTCTCCGGCCCCACCAGCGGCTCCAGTGTGGAGTGAATCTTCGCCAGCAGGTCCTTCTCCAGCCGCTGCCGGAGCTCGAGCGCCGCCTCCGAGTCTTCCTCGGCCTGCGGGCCGCCGAGGCGCCGCGCCACCTTCAGCAGCCGCCCTTCCATGTCCAGCACCGCCACCGCCTCCGGCGTCAGGCCTTCCACCGCGCTGGCCACGAGCTGGGAAATGGCTTGCACGCTGGCCGGCGCCAGCCGGGCGCCGTTCTTCAAGCGCACCATCACACTGGCCTTGGCCGGCTGCCGCGCCTCCACAAAGACCGAATCCTTCGGGAAGGTAATGTGCACCCGCGCCTGTTCGACTTCCCTCAAGGCCATGACGGAGCGCTCCAGCTCGCCCTCTAAGGCGCGCCGGTAGTTGACCTGTTCGCTGAAATCGGTAGCCCCGAAGTTGGTGCGATCGAACAGCTCGAACCCGATGCGCCCGCTCCGCGGCAGACCGGCGGTCGCCATTTGCAGGCGCACTTCCGCCACCTGCGCCGACGGCACGAGCACCGCCGTGCCGTTATCGCCCAGTCGGTACTCGACGCCGCTGGTGCGCAGCTTCTCGACCACCGCACCGGCATCTTCGGGCGAAAGACCGGTGTAGAGAGGCCGGAAATCCCGCTCGTGACGCCATCGGGTGAGTGCGACCAGGGCGCCCGCCACAACGGTGGCCACGACCAGCAAGCTGATCTTCTGGCGCAACGTCAGGCTGGCGAGAAGCTTGCGTATCTGCTCCATGCCCTATTGCCGTCCCCGAGCGCCGGTCCCAACCCGCGTGCGCCGCCCCTGCCGAGTCCTCCGCTCGCAGGCCTTCCACGGCCGGCCTCCACCCACACGGCCCGCGGCTGAGGCCCGCCATCCGCCGTCCGCAGACCCAGCTCAGACCTGCATGCGCATGATTTCCTGATAAGCCTGCACAACCTTGTTCCGCACTTCCAGGAACAGCTCGAAAGCCAGCTCCGCACGCTGGACCGCCAGCACGGCCTGGTGCACTTCCTCGCTTTCCCCGGTCAGCAGCTTCACAGTGCTTTCATCGGCAGATCGGCGCAATCCCTCCACGCGGTCCAGCGCTTCGCGGAACACCGACGCGAAACCCGCCGGCCCTTTCCCTGATCGCGGCTCCAGCGCCGGCGGCTGAATCGGGGCGCCGATCTCACGAATGGGCTCCGGCATCGCTTCACCGCAACAGCTCGATCGAGCGGTGGATCATGTCCTTAATGGCCGACAGGGCCGCCACATTGGCGTGGTAGCCTCGCACCGCCCCCATCAGATCCACCATGTCCTCGGCAGGGTTGATGCGTGGAAAGGCCACATAGCCCTCCGCGTCGGCGTCCGGATGGCCGGGCAGGTACCGTTTCTCCGGCTCGCGCTGGTCCTCGATGATTTCGGCCACCCGCACCCCGGTCAGCGAACCATCCAGCTCCGCGGCGAAGACACCCGCGAAGGCCGAGGACACTGGCTCACTGGAGAAGACCGCGTCCTTGCGCCGGTACGGACCCCCTTGCGGCGTGCGCGTCGTCTCGGCATTGGCCAGGTTTTCCGCCAGCAACTCGGCCCGCCTGCGCTGCGCCGCTAATCCCGAAGCGCTCACCGACAAAGCCGCAAAAAGACTCATGTCTGTCTGCCTCCCTGAATCGCGGACCGCACCATGCGGATCTCGGCCCGCAAAAGGTTGGACGCCAAATTGAAGCGCAGCGCGTTCTCGGCAAGCAACCGCGCTTCCCGATCCACGCTCACGTCGTTGCCGTCGTTTTTGACCGGCAGGCCCCCCACCTCGATCACCTGGGGGCTGCCGCCCGCGATCAGGCTGCGGAACTCGCGCTGGAAGTCAATGTCGCGGGTGCGATAACCCGGCGTGTCCGCGTTGGCCAGGTTAGATGCCGCCAGCTTCTGGCGCACTGCCAGCAGATCCAGGTATCGCTCCAGCGCCCGGGCGATTCCATCCAGCATGCCGCCATGGCTCGCTGCACGCCTGTAGCCAACTCACCCGGTTTGTTTTCAACAGATTCCGGGAACCGGCGCGCCAGCAATCTGGCGGGAGACAGATTCCTGTCAGGCCCTGAGCCCCTCTTGCAGGCGAAACCCCAACCGCGCCAGTTCCTGGCTGATCTCCGCCGTGGCCCGCTTCACAGCCGCAATCATCGCCTCCCTTTTGGCGGGCGCGCACCGCGCCGTGGGAGCGCTCACGCTAACCGCGCCGCAAACATGTCCCCGGGCGTCAAAAATGGGCGCGCCCGCAAGGAAGGCGCCCTCGATGGTTTCCTCGTCGTTCACTGCATAGCCCTGGCGGCGCACCATGGCCAGCTCGTCCTCCAGTCGCGCCCGGCTCGTGATCGTGCGCGCCGTGTACCGCTCCAGACGCCCTCCGCCCAACGCGCGCTTCAACTCCGTGCGCGTCAGGTGAGCCGCCACCGCCTTACCCAACGCGCTGGCGTGCAGCGGACAGACGTCGCCCAGATCCAAAGAAAGCCGCAGCCTATGTCGGGCCTGCGCCGCATCGGTCAACACCACTTGCCCCCCACGCCATTCCGCCAGCCAGGCCGCTTCGCCCAGTTCATCGCGCAAGCGAACCAGGTACGGATGCGCCACCTGCGCCAGCGTCAGATCCCGAGCCGGCTGGCGGGTGAGCGCCAGCATCTTCAGCGTAAGCTGATAGGGACCGGTGGGTGCAGGTTGCTCCACGTAACCCAGTTCCTTCAACGTGTACAGCAGGCGGAACGCGGAGCTTTTTCCCAAACCGCTGCGCTCCGCGATTTCGCGCAACTCCGCAGGCCCGTCAGCGAGCGCCTCCAGAACCCGGAACGTCCGAGCGACGACTTCCACATGATTCCGCGCGGCCATAGATCCACCCGCCGTTCTACCCTGCGGAACTGCTCTCTGTCAAGCGCCATCCACCTCGAGGCCGCCGCACCGGCCGCCGGGCGGCAACTGAACTATAATACGGGCTGGTTCCCGGCCTGGCGTCTGCGACGAGCACAGAGCCCGCCCCGCGCCAGAAACGTGAACAAAGGCCATCGTCATCACTAAGGAGGTCGTTGTGGGGCTGTTCGGTTCGAAACCATCGCCCGGCGCCGTGCTCAGCAGCGTCAGCGGCGAGGAGATGGCGCAAATCGTTCGCGAAGAGGGTTACACCCCGGAACTGGACGAGGACTCGCGCGGCGATCCCATGATCCGCTTCCGCGTCGAGGGCTACAATTGCCTGATTTTCTTCTACGGTCTGAGGGACGGCCGAGCCATGAGTCTCCAGTTCCGCGCCGCCTTCCGCGAAAAGATTCCCATCGAGAAAGTCAACGAGTGGAACCGGCGGAAGCGGTTCCTCAAAGTCTACCTGGACGAAGACCTGGACATTAACATGGATATGGACGTGGATCTGGAGGGAGGCGTCACGCGCGAGTATCTGGCGGAGCGCCTTCGTACCTGGCGGGCAGCCTTCCTGACCTGCGTCCGTTTCCTCGCCGATTGAATCCCGCGCCGGTCCCGTTGAACGGAAATCCTCCGCGCGCAAGCTGATCAGTCACGCGCTGGAGGCCGCGGCCCACAGGGGCGCCGCATGCAGGCGGCGGAATCGCGCCGGCCGATGTGTCGGGGCGAAACTACGCCGCAGCACAAGGCGCGCCAAAGACTCAGCGCTGCATGTGAATCTTCTGCCGCTCGGTCCACACCCGCTGTAGCCCGTACGGTAAAGGAATGGGCTTCGAGGTGTCGTAGCGCTCGGGTTGCCGGGCCGCGCCGATCTGGATCAACTTCTCGACCAGGAGAGCGGGCAGACGGATCTTCTGGTAATAAGCCTTCTCCACCGAGAACGTCAGAGCCCGCTGCTCGGCGCGAAAGCGAAAGTCGGTCCACACCGACCGACGCCCGTTCAGCACCGGTTTGAGCAGCGCAGGGATGGCGCCCGGCTTCCATCTCTCCAGCGCGTCGAAGTCCACCACCGCGAAAACCGAGATATAGTTATGCGGAAAAATCTTGACGTGCGCCGAATCCAGACCCGGCCGCGGCGTATGTTTCAGAGACCACTCCAGGTACTGGTTGATCTCCCCCTCGGTCAGCGCGACCGAGATCGGGGCGCCCCGGCGTTCGGTCTCTTGTAGGGTCTGGAAAAGAGCGAGCATCTTGCGAGCCACGGGCGGCGCTTCCGGCTGCGCCCTGACCGCCGGCGTCAAGCTCACCAGTATCACAAGGCCTGAGATCCGCAACACTGCCTTACCATTCTAAGTCTCCGATCCCATCGGCGATGCGTCCCCCAGATTTACCCGTCACACCGCGGCTGTTGAACCGGAAAGTGCGCTTCCCCGGTCCTGCCGCTGCCAGGGGCACGCCCGGCGGGCGGCAGCTACGGCAACCAACGGGCCGGGCGCCCCGTGGAGGATAGCCGGTCCCCCGGAGCGTCTGTCCTTCCGCTCGCGGCAGATTAAGGACTTTACCGAAGCCATAGGCGATGGTATGCTAAACCTCTTAAGGGAATTCTAGGAGTTCCAGTACAGCCAGGCCGCACAGGTCCCCGCAAATGTGGGCGCAAATCGTTATCGTCCTCGTCGCTCTGCTCCTGTTGTTCTACTGGTTTCGACGGAATACCCTCGCCGTCCTGAAATCGCAGCCCATCCACGAGCCCGCGCAAAGGATCGCGCAGGCCAACAGGTTGAGGTTCCTCGAGATCCGTCAGCGCTTGCAGACCGGCGCCGCGCTGGAGAGCTTCGAGAATGTGGGGCGCGCCCTGAGTGAGGATTATCAGGTGCTCACCTTCTTGCTCCGGCATGCCGGGGGGCATGAGCGGGTCTCAGGCAAACTCATGGACTGCATGTTGATGCTGGATTTTCGCCTGATGCAGGCCTGGTTCCACCTTGTCCGACAACTCTCCCACCGCCAGGCGCTGCGCGCGCTGGAGGAAATGTCCGCCATTCTGGGCCAGCTTGCGGAATCCATGGGCCGCCGCGTGGCATGGCGCCCGGGCGCCTCGCTGAAAGCTTGAAGGCGTCGTTCCTCTCTCCGGATCCGCGCTCCTAAGGGCCTGCCGGTCGGGCTGCGCGCACGCGTCGCGGACACGTTCTGACGGCGGCCTCCGCGGGACATCGGAACCCACGCGTACAATAGGAGTGTGGTGCGCGCGGAAGCGACTCTTCAGGAAGCCGTCGCCAGGTTGAACCGGGTCCGGCAGGAGATCGCCAAGGTCATCGTCGGGCAGGAGGACGTCGTCGAGGGCGTGCTCATCTGCCTGCTGGCCGGGGGACATGTGCTGTTAGAAGGAGTCCCCGGACTGGGCAAGACCACCCTGCTGCGGACACTGGCCAAGGCGCTCAACCTGAAGTACTCCCGCATCCAGTTCACGCCCGACCTCATGCCGGCCGACATCGTGGGCAGCATGATCCTGGAGACCGGCGATCACGGTCATAAGGCGCTGCGCTTCCAGCCCGGCCCCATCTTCGCCCACCTGGTCCTGGCCGATGAGATCAACCGCGCCACGCCCAAGACGCAATCGGCGCTGCTGGAAGCCATGCAAGAGCGCACGGTGACCAGCGGCACCACCACGCACCAGTTGGAATCGCCCTTCCTGGTGATGGCCACTCAGAACCCCATCGAGATGGAAGGCACCTACCCGTTGCCGGAAGCGCAGCTCGACCGCTTCCTGATGAAGATTCTCGTCAAGTATCCCTCCCGCGAAGAGCTCGCCGCGATCGTCGAGCGCACCATTCAGACTGAAGAACCGGTGGTCGAGCAGGTGATGGACCGTGAGTCCATCCTGGAGCTACGCTCGATTTGTCGCGAGCTGCTGGCGGCGCCGCACGTGCAACAATTCGCCGTGGACCTGGTCCTGAGCACGCAACCCTCCCACCCCCAGGCGCACGAGCTGGCGCGGCGCTACATTCGCTATGGGAGTTCGCCGCGCGGCGCGCAAGGCTTGGTCGAGTGCGGGCGCGTTCGCGCCTTGATGCGCGGCCGCTTTCATCTCAGTGTGGACGACGTATTGGCGGTGGCGCCTTCGGTCCTGCGCCATCGCATCATCCTGAACTTCGACGCCCATGCCGACGGGCAGACGGCGGAAAGCATCCTCGAGGGGATTATCCGCAGCATGGCCGCGCGTGCGCCGGCGGCCTGAGCGGCCCCGAGGTCGGAGATGCCCGAGCAGCCGCTAGTTGATCAGAAGTTTCTTGAACGCCTGGAGCGCCTGGCGATCCACTGGCAGAAATCCTTCCCGGGGTTGGTGGGCGGGCACAATCCTTCCCGTTTTTCCGGGCCCGGCCAGGAGTTTCTCGATCACCGGCATTTCCATTACGGCGACGACCTGCGGGCCGTCAACTGGCGCGCGTACTTGCGCTTCGAGAAGCTCTTCCTGAAAATCTTCCGCATTGAGCCGCACACGCCCGTGCGCTTGCTGCTGGACGCCAGCGGCTCCATGACCGCCGGAGAGCGCCCCAAGTTCGACTTCGCCCGCAAACTGGCGGCCGCCCTCTGCTACATCGGACTGGTGCGACTGGACACCATCCTGCTGTTGCCCTTCCGCGATGGCCTCGAAGAGGGCCTCCGCTGCGCCGGAGGGCGTCACCGCTTCGCGCCGGTCGTGGAGTTCCTCACGCGACTCAAGGCCGCAGGCCGCACCGACTACCTCCAGGTCGTGCGCCAGTTCCTTTCTCGCTGCGTGGACCGCGGACTGCTGATCATCCTCTCGGACTTCCTCACCGACGAGGACTGCCGCAAGCCCCTCCAGTATCTGGCCGATTTCGGCCACGAACTGATGCTGGTTCAAGTCTGGGCCGAAGAGGACCGCCGCCCGCCATGGGAGGGCAGGCTCCAGTTGATTGATGCGGAGACCGGCGACCGCCTGGATCTGGATTTTGACGCGCAAGCTCGCATGCTTTACACCCGGGCCTTCGACGCCCACTCGGAATCCTTGCGACGCCTGGCGCTGGGCAACGGCGGGCGCTATGTCGGCCTTTCTACTTCTTTGGAAATCGAGGACGCCATCTTCGGGCCGCTCGCACAGGCCGGGGGACTGGAGTAATGTTCTTCGCAGGCCTCACGCTCGGGCAATTCCTGGCGCTGTTCTCGGCAGCCGCAGCCGCGGTGGTGGCGCTTTATCTGCTCGATCAGTCCCGACGGCGTCAGGTGGTCTCCACTCTGCGATTCTGGGTGGCGGCGCAGTACCCGCCCGAGAAGCGCCGCCGGCGGCGCATCCGCCAGTGGCCCTCCCTGTTGCTGCAAATCTTGAGCCTCGGTTTGTTACTGGCCGCTCTGGGGCAGCTCAGTTGCGGGCCCCGCGGCGCCGCGGCGCGCCATCACGTCCTGATCCTGGAAACCAGCGCCTGGATGGCGGCCCGCTCGGCGAACGGATCGTTGATGGACCGAGCTCGCGAGCTGGCGCGTGCTTGCCTGCGTGCACTGCCGGCACGCGATCGAATCATGCTGGTGCGCGCCGACGCCCTGGCCACGCCCGCCACCGGCTTCGAGTCCGACCGCCGGACGCTCGAGCGCGCCATCGCCGAATCCCAACCGGGCGCCACAGCGCTGCGCCTGGATCAGGCCCTGGCGCTGGCCGCTCGCGCGCAGAGCTTGCGGGGCGACGCCGGCGAGATTATCTTCATCGGCTCGGGGCGCCTCCTGGAGGACGAAAGCGGCGCCGCGCCCGCACCCGCAAACCTCCGTGTGTTGACCGTGGGCACAGCGCTGGCCAACTGCGGGCTCCGGCGAATCGGTCTCCAGCGCTCCGCCGAAGATCCCTCCGTGTGGAACGTTTTCGTCTCCGTGCGCAACTACGGCAGCGTCTCCCAGCGCCGGCGTCTGGTCCTCCGCTTCGGAGGCTCTCCGGCCGGCTCGGAGGATCTCGTCTTGCCGCCCGCCGCCGAGCAGCACGCCGCCTTCCGACTGCGCACGCGGGCCGCCGGCTGGCTCGAGGTTCGCCTCCTGGGGGCCGATGCGCTGGAGTCCGACGATCGCGCGTGGTTGGAATTGCCGCCCCTGCGATTCGTCCGCGTCCTCACCTACACTACGCAGCCTCGGTTGCTGCGCCCGTTACTCGATCCAAACCCCTGGGTCCGGAGTGAGTACCGCACTCCCGCGCAATATGACCCGCAGCAGGCTGCCGACATCGTGATCCTGGATCGCTTCCGCCCGTCTGCGCCACCCCGCGCTCACACCATCTGGATCGAGCCGCCGCTGGAGGGAGGCCCCACCGCCGTCCGGCAAATTCTCGAGCAGCACGCGCCCATCCGCTGGCGCACCGATCATCCTGTGGCCGCGGGCATCCGCACGCGCGACCTGAGATTGGAGCGAGCCACCGTCCTGGCTGCCGGCCAGGGCGATACGCCGGTGGCGGAAGTGGAGGCCGGGCCCGTAGCCCTGGCGCGCGCCGGGCAATGGAAAACCGTCGTACTGGGATTTCACCCGGCAGCCTCGGCCATGCGCTACGAACTGGCGGCCCCTTTGCTATTTGCCAACATCCTGCGCTGGATGACGCCGGACGCCTTCCTTCGCTGGGAGGCTCACGGGCTCAGTGCGGGGAGCGTCACCATCGAGCTGCCGGAAGAAAGCCTCGCCGACGTGCGCGTGCTCAGCGCCGACGGTCGCTCGGTGCCCTTCACGCGCGAACAACGTCGCTTGCGAGTGTTCTCACCCGAGCCGGAGCTGGTTCGCGTCCTCACCGCGACGGGCGAGCAGGTGTATTCCATGACGCTGCCCCAGGTGGGCGAACGTGAATGGCAGCCGCCGGCAGGGACTCGGCGCGGCCTGCCGAGCGCCGCGGCCCCACAGCCGGGCCCCCTGGCCCTGTGGCCCTGGCTGGCGGTTGCCGGTGGAATCGGCCTGCTCGCCGAGTGGCTGCTCTACGGAGGCGGTCGGCTCTCGGTCACCAGGCCCAGCCGGCTACAGCGCCGCCTTGACGTCTGGCGCCGCTTGGCGCGCTCTCACTCCCCCGGAGGGGCGCGATGACCTTCGAGCGCGCCTGGGTATTGCTGGTCGCCTGGATTCCCCTGGCTTGGGCCCTCTGGTCGCGGCGCGGGGCGCTGCGGCGCGGAGCGTTGCTTTTGAAGGCCGGTGCGCTGACCGCCATCCTGCTGGCGCTCTCCGAGCCGCGACTGACCATGTTCTCTTCCAGGATGGCGGTGGTCGTGCTGGCCGATGCCTCCCAGAGCGTCTCCCCCGAGGACCTCGAAAAAGCCTCCTCTTTGATTCGGCGCATCCACGCCGCCCGCGGACGACATTGGGTGCAGGTGATCCCCTTCGCACGCGACCCCCTCGGGGTCCTGCCCGCCCGCGGACAACAAACTGACGGGCTCCGGAATGCGGACGGCGAACAGGGACGCGCCACCAATCTGGAAGCCGCCATTCGCGAGGGTCTGGCGCAGTTGCCCCCGAACAGGGTTCCCCGCCTGGTCTTGATCTCCGACGGCCGCGAGAACCTGGGCAGCGCCGCACGGGCGGCCTGGCAGGCGCGCGAACTCGGCGTGCCGGTGGACACTTTCGCGCTCGCCGGGCGACCTCGACCCGATTTGCGCCTGGAATCCGTCAGCCTGCCTGCGCACGCCTTCTCCGGCGAGCAGTTTCCGCTTGACGTCACCATCACCGCACCCCGGCCTTCGCCGGCCGAAGTGGAGATTCGCGCTGCCGGTCGAACCCTGGGCCGGAGTCGCGTGACGTTGAACCCGGGAACCAATCTGCTGCGGATCCACGCCCGCCTGACCACCGCGGGCGCTGTGGATCTCACGGGCGTCGTTCGCACCCCGGAGCTGGGCGAAGCGCGCTTCGCCCAGGCCATCACCATTCGCCGACCGAAAGTGCTGCTGATCTCCAAGGACCCGCCCGGCACGGAGTCGCACTTAGTCCAGGCGCTCGAGGCGGCACAGTTTCAAGTAGAGCGTTTGGCCGACCACCCGCCCCAGAATCTCACCGGTTATCAAATCGTGGTGCTCAACAACTGGGATCTGGAAATGCTGCCCCTGGCCCGCAAGCAAGCCCTGGAAGATTTCGTCAAGAAGGGCGGCGGCTTGTTGGTCATCGGCGGCGAGAATAACGTCTACGTGGACAAGAAAGGCGTCCAGGATCCGCTGGAGCGCGCTCTGCCCGCCACACTGGCCCCGCCGCGCACGCCCGAAGGCGCCGCGGTGGTTCTGGTCCTCGACAAATCTTCTTCCATGGAGGGCAAGAAAATCGAGTTGGCCCGCCTGGCGGCGATCGGCGTGGTCGAGCACCTGCGGCCCATTGATCAGATCGGCATCCTGATTTTCGATAACTCCTTTCACTGGGTGGTGCCCGTCCGCAAAGCCGACGATCGAGCCCTGCTCAAGCGGCTGATCGCCGGCATCATGGCCGACGGCGGCACCCAGATCGCGCCTGCGCTTCAGGAAGCCTACCGCCGCATTCTCCCCGTGCGCGCGATTTACAAACATATCCTGCTGCTGACCGACGGCATTTCCGAAGAAGGCGACAGCCTGGCGCTGGCGCGCGAAGCGGCCGTCAACCGGGTGACCATTTCTACCGTCGGCCTGGGCCAGGACGTCAATCGCGCCTATTTGGAGAAGCTCGCCCTGCTGGCCCGCGGCAAGGCCTATCTGGTGCCCGACCCATCGCACTTGGAACAGATCCTGGTGCGCGACGTGATGGAGCACACCGGGACCACAGCGGTCGAGAAGCCGGTTCGCGCACAAGTGGTGAAACCGGCCGAGGTGCTGGAGGGCATTGCCTGGGAAAGCGCCCCGCCGCTGGCCGGATATGTCAGGTTCATCGCCCGGCCCACAGCCGACTTGTTGCTGAGGGCCGACGAACGCGATCCCCTGTTGGTCCGATGGCGATACGGCCTGGGCCGCGCAGCCGTGTTTACCTCGGACGCGAAGAGCCGTTGGGCCGCCTCCTGGGTCGGCTGGCCGGGATTCGACAAATTCTGGGCTAACTTATTCCGGGACTTACTTCCGCAAGCTCAGGGAGGCGAAGTTACTCTAACTTACAACAGCGCCAACGACGAGTTAGTCGCCGATTATAAGTTGGGACCCGACCTGGAGGAGCCGCGCACGCCGCCGGATATCTTCGTCTTCGGAGGAGACGGCTTCCAACGCGCCGTCAGGCTGGAGAAAATCGCGGCCCGCGCCTATCGCGGTCGGCTGCGGCTGGAGCATCGCCGCGGACTCTTTCGGGTGCGGCCCCTCGAAGAGTCGCGCGCCTTTCCGGAGGCCGGACTCTATCTGGACGAGCCCGAGTTATCCGAATACGGCAGCAACGCGGATCTCTTGCGCCGGATTTCTGAGTTTACCGGCGGCCGGTTCGAGCCTCCCGTCAACCGCCTCTTCGAGAGCGGCGGCCGCTCGGTTCCCTCCGTCTGGCGTTTGTGGCCGCTGCTGCTGGCCCTGGCCATCGTGCTGAATCTGGTCGAATTGATCCTGCGCAAATGGCCGGGCATCGCCGAGACGCTCGGCCTGCGCCGTCCCGCGCCGGTGGCCGCGCCCTCCTCCTGAGGGCGCCACTCCCCGCTCCCTCCGGCCCGCCTTCCCGAGGCCCACTCGCGCGCTAGCCCTGAAGCAGCCCGAACTCGCGCATCTTGTCGTAGAGCAGGCGGCGGTTGATCTTCAGCAGTTCCGCGGCCCGGCTGCGATTGCCCCCCGCTCTGGCCAGGGCGCGTTCGATCATGCTTCGCTCCAGCCTGGCTACGGCGGCGTGCAGTCCCTCCTCCAGGGGCACGGCCTCGAAGGGATCGGCCACCGAAGTCTCGACGTCGGCGCGCAGATGTTCCGGCGTAATCGGACGGCCGCGGCTGAGCACCAGCGCGCGTTCCAGGCAGTGCTCGAGCTCACGCACATTGCCGGGCCACGGCTGCGCGGCCAGCCAGCGCAGAGCCTCCGGCGAAATGGGCGGCGGCGCAATCTTCAAGCGCCCGGCGCAGCGCCGCAACAGATGATGCGCCAGCGCGGGTATATCCTCCCGTCGCTCGCGCAGCGGCGGCGCCGTCAGCGTGACCACGTTCAAGCGGTAGTAAAGGTCCTCCCGGAAACGGCCTTCCCGCACCGCCTGCGCCAGATCGCGATTCGTGGCCGCCAGCACCCGCACATCCAGCGGAATGGTGACGTTGGAACCCAATCGCTCGATGGCGCGATCCTGAAGCACGCGCAGCAGCTTGGCCTGCGTGGAAGCCGCCAGTTCGCCGATTTCGTCCAGAAAAATGGTGCCGCCGTCGGCGAACTCAAACTTGCCGATGCGTCGCTGACTGGCTCCCGTGAAAGCGCCCCGTTCGTGTCCGAACAGCTCGGCTTCCAACAGCGTCTCGGGAATGGCCGCGCAGTTGACCTTCACCAGGCGCCGGCCTGCACGCAGGCTGTGGCGGTGGATGGCCGCCGCGATCAATTCCTTCCCGGTGCCGGATTCTCCGGTGATCAACACCGTGGAGTCGGTGGGCGCCACCTGCCCGATGAGCTTGTAGAGCCGCTGCATGGCCGGGCTGTCGCCGATCATCTCCAGATCCAGGGCTGCGCTTTCTTCAGCCCGGTACGCCTCCAGCTCCGCGGCGCGCCGCCGGCTCTCGATGGCGCGCTCCAGTTGGATGCGCAGCTCCTCGAAGCGAATGGGCTTGGTCAGGTAATCGAAGGCGCCTAAAGCCATCGCCTGGATCGCCACGTCGCTGGATCCGAAGGCCGTCATGATGAGCACCGCCGGCGGCGCCGCTTGCTCGCGCAACTCGGCCAGCAACGCCAGCCCGTCCTTACCCGGCATGCGAATGTCAATCAGCGCGGCGTCTCCAGGCTGCTGACGCAAAAGCTCGGAGGCCTGGTTGCCGTCCGCGGCGCACCAAACGCGGTAGCCTTCTTCCTCCAGCAGCGCGCGCAGCGACTCGCGCGCCTGCGGTTCGTCCTCCGCGATCAGCACCAAGCCCCTAGCTCTCATCTCGCCTCCCTCGACCCGGGCAGCCACACGCGAAACGTCGTACGCGGAGCCGCCGGATCCAATTCCAGCGTCCCGCCGTGCGCCGCAATGATGTCCCGCGAGATCGAAAGCCCAAGTCCTGTTCCTTCCGGCCGCGTCGTGAAAAAGTCCTCGAAGATGTGCGGACGTGCCGACTCGGGAATACCCGGACCCTCATCCGTCACGCTGACGATCACGCCCGAATCGGCCCGCAGGGCCTTCACCTCTACAGTCCCCTCCCGCGGAGAGGCCTCGATCGCATTCAGCAACAGATTGATGAAAACCTGCACCACCTGCGGGCCGTCAACATCAGCCCGCAGCTCGCCGGCATCCTTCTCCACCACAAGGCGCACGCCCTTTTGTCGCGCCGGTTCCCGCACCATTTCGACCGCTTGCCCGAGCAACGGGCCCAGCTCCTGGGGATGGCGGTCCACAGGCATTGAACGGCCGAAGGCCAGCAAGCGCGCCAGAATGCCGTCCAGACGGTCTATTTCACGCATGGCGGCCTGCACTTCGTCACCGGCCGCAACGCCCTTGCTGAGCCGACGCTCCAGCATTTCCAGAGTCAGTCGCACCGAGTTCAACGGATTACGGATCTCGTGCGCCACTCCGGCGACCACTTTGCCGAGGGCCGCCAGCCGATCCTGGCGACGCAGTTCCGCCTCCAAGACCATGCGGCGTTCTGCCATCCGATTGACGGCCTGCGCGATCTGCCCGAACTCCCCGCGGATGGCCGGAAGGCGGTACGCGATATCGCGCTCCAAACGGGCCAGGCCCGCATTGATGCGCGCCACGCCGCTGCGCAGCGCCAGCCACAGCCAGACCAGCATCGCCATCCCGAGCGTGGCCGAGAGCGCCAGGGCCCCATACCATCCCTGCCGCCCGAGCGCCACCGGGTCACCGGCGCCTCCGAGGCGCTTCAACACCCAGGCGACTCCCTCACCTCGCTCCAGACGCGCCGCCACCACCACAATCAGATCACGACCCCACGCGCCGATGCTGGCCGCCGGCGCCGCCCCTGCCTGAGCCGCCGCGGAGGCCAACAGTTCCAGCTCGCGCGGCGCCAGAGCAGACACCGGGCCGGAGGCCGCAGCGTGCCCCAGGAGCCTGCGCGGCCCTGGTGCGTAGAAGCCACCCTCCAGATCTTCGTAGGAACGCAGCACGGTGTAGGTCAAGCCCCGCAACGAAAGGTCCTGAGCCTCCACCGGCAAACTCTCCAGGGCATCCCCGCCCCAGGCGGTTCGTTCCTCATGCTGCCGCACCAGTTCCCGACACGCGGTCTCGGCCTGGCGCCGCGCCTCCGCCAGCAACCGCGATTCGGCCTGGCTGATGGCGTCGCGAATCAAGAGGCCTGCCAGAGCGATCACCGCCAGCGAGGCCAGCAACACCATCGCGATCTGCACCCGGAAACTTTGCGGGACAGCCCAGTGAGGCATCCTTCCTTCGTTTCCAACTCTACTTCAAGGGCGGAGGCTCCAGACCGCTCAACCTCGCCTGCGCCAACCGTTCCAACGCACTCACCACCAAAGCAGCAGCCTCACCCAGCTTGCGCGCGCGGCGATACTGCTTGCCGTCGTAAGCGCTGCGGCCCTGCTGGTACAGAGCGCGGCTGTGTTTGACGTACGCCGCAGCGTCGCTCGGGCCGCAGACGGCGGCGAAGAACTCGGCCTGCTCAAAGCGGTACGAGTACCGATACTCCCGCACATCATCAGCGCTGCGTCTTTGCTCCGACACGGTGCGGCTCTGTCTGCTGTACGTTGTGGTCTCGCTCTCGGCGCAGACCGTGGCGAAAAACTCAGCTTGCTGCACGCGGAAGTAATACCGCTGCAAAGCGCGCCCGGCCTCTTCACGGTCTTCCGGCGCCTGGCGTCGTTCCGCTTCGCGCGCCTCGGAAATCTCCTCGCTGGCTTCCAACAGGTCGTCCGCTGCACGGCTGAGACGATCGAAGACGTACCGGTCCCCGGCCGAAGGCTTCAGTCGGTCCAATAGAGCGGCGGCTTTGGCGTGGAGGAACTTCTGCTCTTCCGTGAGTGAAGGCGACGCCATCTGGCGCGCCAGCTTCTTGCGCAGCGATTGAATCCTTTCCTGCTGCTTCTCGAGTTCCGAGCGGCGATCCTTGCCGGTGGAAACCCATGTCGCCAGGCTCAACATCGCAACCGCCGCCAGCAGCTTCCGCATCACCGATCCTCCTTTATTGAAGCATGAGGCGCAAAACTCAAAACTGAAAGCGCAGCCCGAGCTGGAGCCGCCGGGCCGGATGCGCCGCCACGGCCCGTCCGAAGAACGGCGAACTCAGGTTGCCCACGTAACCGGCGTAGTTGACGCGGTTGAGCGCATTGAAGGCGTCCAGCCCCAGCGCCAGCTCCCGCTTCTCCCGCAGCTTGAACTCCCGCTGCCAGCGCAGATCCAGCACCGCCAGCCCGGGACCCTGGAGTGAGTGACGGGGCACGCCGGGCGGCCGGTCACGGGCGCTGCCATCGCGGTTCTCGTCGCGCCCGGTCGTCAGGTTGTACGGCGCGCCGGACTCCAGTCTCAACACGACGCCCACAGCGAACCATTCCGCGGCGCTGATCTTGCCAACCACATGAAACCGATGCCGGCGGTCGAAACCGGCGCGCGCCCACTCTCGCGAGAGGTCGCGGCTGTCGGCCGGCAGTTGATCCGCGCCGTCGGTGTCATTGAACGCGCGGCCCAGGGTATACAGCACCGCGCCGCTGAACCAGCGACTCAGATTGCCCCGCAGCCCGGCCTCCAAACTGTGTTGGGTCATTCGCGCCGACGATTCGATGCCGCGCACCGTCGCCAGGGTCGGATCGGGACGCACATAATCCGGCGGCGCGGGCGCGTTCCAATCCCGCGAGCGGAGTTGTTTGATGCCGCGCAGCTCGGTGTAGGTCAGCGACAACGTGGTCTTGCCCGTCAACTGGCGGCTCACCCCGAAGCTGGCGTGAACCAGATAGGGCGAGCGCAAATCCGCCGCCAGGCGCACCATTCCGGAAGGCTCCACCGTGGGCGCGCCGCCGCCGGAGGCAGGGTCGGGAAATCCCGGATTGATCAGCAAAATGCGCCGCAGCTTGACGCCGTCCAGCAGCAAAGCCTGGCGCACCGAACCGCCCCCCAAACGGTCATAGAAAAAGCCTGCCCCGCCGCGCAGCACGGTCTTCGGTTTGCGCCCGGGCGCCCACGCCCACGAGAAGCGCGGCGCAAAGTTGTTGGCGTCGTCCGGGTACGCGAATCGCTCCCAGCGCAGCCCGATGCCGAAGGACACATTCTCCCGCCACCGGAAATCCTCCTGAACGAACCCGGCCACCGCGTGCGTCCAGTAGCGAACGCGCCCTTCGCCGATGTGCCGCGTATAGGCGAAGGGACGCCCGGCCGCGTAATCCTCCAGCGAGGAAAAATAAAACGTGCCCTCCCGATTGCTCAGGTCGCGGAAATCCACTCGGTCCAGCTCGCGGATGATGCCGCCGAGCTTCAGCCAGTGGCGCGAAGAGGACCACGTCCACAGCTCGGCCGCTTCGGGGCGCATGCGGCGCAAGCGTTGCTCGCTCTGCGCCCCTCCCCCTGTGAAGGCCCCTTCCACCACGATCTTGGGCGTCGCAGGCGTGCGGCTGGTTAGCGTCTCCCGCTCGAACCGCAGCCGCGCCTGAAGTTGGTGGAGCCAGCGCGGCGAATGCACAGCCTGATAGCTGAAGTACAGTGCCCGCTCGCGATCCCGGCTGTCGGTTCCGACCTCGGGCAAATCGAAGCCGCCCACATCGTCGCCGCGCGTCGAGCCGGACTCCGTCTCATAACGCCAGCCCAAAGACCGCTTGACGTCCGGCTGGTAATTCAAGCGGAAGTTGAACTCCGTGTCCCGCTCCGGACGCGGCACGGCCTGGCGGATGAGGCCCGCCGGAGTCTGGGCGTAAACCAGCGACTCCTGGTCGTCTGCTTCACGCGATCCGCTCAGCAAGAAGGTGAACTTTCGGCTCCGGCCCAGGGGGCCTGTGAGATGCCCTTCCAGAGTGCGACGCTGCTGGCGCGGGCGCGCGGCGGCGAAGGCATTCCGAGCATCCAGACGGTGATCGCGCAGCAGCAGGTTCAGCTCGCCGTGATAGGCCGTCTCGCCCCTGGCGGTCGTCACTTCCAGCCGCCCGCTTCCCGGGCTGGAGAACTCCGCCGAATAGGGATTCTGGTTAATGCGCACCTCGCGTACGGCGGAGGTGGTCACGCCGAGCCGGTCGGTTTCCATGCCATCCACCACCAGCGAGTAGCCTCCCGCCCCGAGCTGGCCGGGGTCGAGAAACAGCGCGGCCGCGGCCAGCAGGTCTCGGTCCAACACGGGCAGACCCGTGAGCAGATTGCGATCCAATCGGAGGACGTCGGGGTTCTCGGCCGGGTTGACGCTCAACGCTGAGGCCTCGCTCACCGTCACCTTCTGCTTCAACTCGGCCAGTTCCAGCACGATCCGCAGCGGCCTCGGAGCGCGGGCCCCCACAGTCAGCGTCCGCCGCACGGGCTTGAAGAAGTCCCTCCGCACCTCCAGCTCATAGCGGCCCGGAGAGACATCCTCGAAGCGGAACCAGCCCTGGTAGTCGGTGACCGTGCTGCCGCCCGTCGGATGCAGCAGCACCGTAGCCCCGGGAGCGGGCGCGCCGCTGGGGTCAACGACCACGCCGCTCACCGTGACGCCCGCGGAAAACAGCATCAGCAAAGTCGCTAGCACGCCACAAACAGCAGCACGGCAAGCGCCATTTCGACGGCCCTGCGCCTCAAGCAGTTAGCTCATCACGCGACTCTCCGCCGTTCGCTTTCCGCACGCCGGCGGTGTCCGTACCGAACAGGCGACGGATGCGGCCGGGGTCCGCCGCACAAGCGGCACACCGGGCCGCCTGCTAGAATCGGTTTACCATGACTCGCCGCGAATTCACTCTGACCGCCGCACTTCCCCTGAGCGCCGCCCCGAAGGCCGGGTTCCGAAAAGGGATCTGCTCGATCATCTTCCCGAAAGGCATGGCGCTCGAAGAACAATTCCGGCGCACCCGCGACGCAGGATTCGAAGGCATCGAGATTCCCCTCGGAGAAGCGATCCCGCTGGAGACCGACCGCGACCAAGCGCGGCGCATTGCGGACGCCGCCCGCAAAGCCGGCGTCGAGATCGTCAGTCTCTGGGTCTCGCAGCCGCTCAGCCCCAACCCTTTGAACAGCCCGGATCCCGCCGTCCGCGCCCGCGGCGTGGAGGTCCTGCGCAGAGCCGTCACCCTGGCCTCCTGGTTGGAGTGCGGCGTGCTGCTGATCGTCCCGGGACGACTGGGCACGGGACCCAAATTCCAAATCGGCTATCAGGACACCTGGGATCGCGTGAGCGCCGAAATGAAGAAAGTCGTACCCGACGCCGAAAAGGCGCGCGTCGTGCTGGCGCCGGAGAATGTCTGGAACAAGTTCCTGGTCAGCCCGCTCGAAATGCGCGCCTTCGTGGACCAGTTCCGCAGCCCGTGGGTGGGAGCCTACTTCGACATCGGCAACATCATGCAGTACGGCTATCCCCAGGACTGGATTCTCACCCTCGGCTCGCGCATCAAGAGGGTGCACGCCAAGGATTACAAACTTTCCACACGCGCCGAACAGGGCCGTTTCGTGGATTTACTCGAGGGAGACGTGGACTGGAAAGATGTCATGGCGGCCCTGGTCAAAGTGGGCTATCGCGGCTTCATTTCGCCGGAATACGGCCACCGCCCCGACGACCCCGACCAACCGCGCAGGATCTCCGCGGCTCTGGATAAGATCCTCGCCATGGCCTGAGCCTTCAGCCCGAAGCGCACACGGCGTCGGCGCCGATGAGCTCCGCCACGCGATCGCGCAACAGCGCCGTGAGCTGTTTGTGATCCCGCGCTGCGAGCCCCTCAGTCGAAATCGGGCGTCCGATGCGGAGCGTGGCCCGCCCGCTGCGCACGGTCAGCGAACCGGTCGGCAGGATCTCCCGCGTCCCCGCTATGCCCACCGGCACCGCAGGCACCCCCGCTTTGATGGCGATGTAGGCAGCGCCCTCCTTGAATTCGCCGAGCGTCCCACGCGAACGGCTGCCTTCGGGAAAAACCAGCACCGAGACGCCCCGCTCGCGCACCACGCGCGCTGCCTCCGCCAGCGTGCGCAGCGACGACCGTGGATTCTCCCGTTCCACCGGAATGTGACCCGCGCGATGTAAGTGATAGCCGATGAACGGCACCTTGTACAGACTCCGCTTGGCCAGGAAACGGAACTGCACCGGAATGTGCGCCAGCACCAGAGGCGTATCCATCAAACTCAGGTGATTCGACACGAAAACATAGGACCCATCGCCAGCGATGTTCTCCAAACCCTCAACCGTCGCTCTGACCCCGCTGATGGCGAGCAGGACTCTGGCCCAAAATCGCGCCACCCGATGCGCGGCGCGCCCGCTGGAGTCAACCAGCGACACCAGCAGGGACGCCGTACCGCACAGCACCGTCGCCAGGATGATGCCCGGCGCTGTGATCAACCAGGCCCTCAGCTTCGCCGCCACGATCTAATTATTATTCAGCGGGATCGAACGGTGCGCCGACCAGCAAGGCGCGCGCCTCCCCCACCAGGAACAGCGATCCGGCAATGAAAATCACGTCCTCCGCAGCGGCCTCGGCCGCCAGGGCCAGCGCCTCGCGCACCGTGGCGGCGACTCGCAATCGCGGATGGTCCGCCAGCTCGCGAATCAACTCCGGACGCACGGCGCGCGGGTGGGCGGGCGCCGTGGCGATCACTTCCGCCGCCAGGGGAAAAAGAATGGCCGCCATTTCCGCCACCGCTTTGTCGCGCATGGCGCCGTAAATCAGCCACACTCGACGCCCGGCGTGAAACCGCTCGATGTAGGCCGCCAGTGCGCGCGCGCCTGCGGGATTGTGCGCGCCGTCCAGGTAGATGTCCGGCGCGCGGCGAACGCGTTCCAGACGTCCCGGCCAGCGCGCCCGCCGGATCCCTTCGCAGATCGCAGCTTCGGGAATGCCCAACCGCTCCAGCGCCGCGATGGCCGTCAACGCGTTGACCACTTGATGCTCGCCGGGCAGCGAGCACTCGATCCGCAGACGGGCCGGCCCCACTGCCACGAACGAGCTGCCGGCGGCGTGCAGCTCGACTTGCTCCGCACGCCAGCGCTGCTGCGCCCAGACCGGTTCGATCCCCAGTTGAGAGGCGCGAGCTTCCAGCACCGGCGCAACCTCGGCACGTTGAACCGCAAAGACTGCCTGTGCGCCCGCCTTCAAGATGCCCGCCTTCTCCGCGGCGATGGATTCCAGGCTCTTGCCCAGATACTTCTCGTGATCGAAATCCACCGGTGTGATGACCGCCACCCGGGGCTGAACGATGTTCGTGGCGTCCAGACGGCCGCCCAGGCCCACCTCCAGAACCGCCAGCTCCACCTGCATCTGTTGGAAAATCACGAAGGCCATCGCCGTGACGGTTTCAAAATAGGTGGGGTGGAGCTCGAAAACCCCTTCGCGGATGAGCTGCTCAGCCGCTTCATGCACCCGAACGAACGCCTGCGCAAACAGCTCCTCGGATACCGGACGGCCGTCTATTCGAATGCGCTCGGTCGGCTCGATCAGGTGCGGCGAGGTGAACAGGCCGGTGCGCCGCCCGGCCGCACGCGCCCCGGATTCAATCATCGCGCAGGTCGAGCCCTTCCCGTTCGTGCCCGCCACATGAACGAAGGCTGTCGCGCTATCGGGTCGGCCAAGCGCCTCCACCAACGCCGCCATCCGACCCAACCCCAGATCCGCCGTGCGAGATTCGTTCGACAGCGAGTAAAGGAAACGAACCGAATCCGGATAGTTCACGGGCGACGGGCTCTCCGAAACACCATCCTACCCGTCCCTATCAGCAGAGCGCAGCCCCCGAGAATTTTGGCCTCGAACAGCCAGGCCGATCGAGCCTCCGCTGGAGGAACCAGGGAAACCGCGATGGCCAGCAGCGTCACCGCCAGCCCGCACCAAGGACTCCAGCGCAGTCCGGCGCGCCGCGCCGCCAAAAACAGATACACAAATGGAATGAAGTAGCTGATCACCGTCAAGTCCACCAGCAACTGGTAGCCGACCCGCAAGCTGTCGCCCGCCTGCATCAGCACCAGGAACGCCGAGCAAGCGGCCGCCTGCACCAGGATGGCGACGTGCGGCGTCCCCCAACGCGGATGCAAACGCGCGAACGCCGGCGGCAGGTATCGGTCCAGCCCGATCGCAAACGGCACGCGCGCTCCTCCCGCCATCCAGGCTCCGAATTGGCCCGCCACCCCCACCGTGATCAGGCCCGCCATCAACGGCCCGATCCACGCCGCGCCCAGCATACGCGAGGCCGCCGCCCCCGCCTGCGCCAAGCCTGTCAGGATGCTGATGCCTCCCGGCTCCAGTAAGGCCAGCATCGCGAGCGTCCCCAACAGATAAAAGCCCGCGATGGCGCAGCCGCTGATCCAGGCCGCACGCGGAACCGTACGTGTGGGATCGCGGATTTCTCCGCCCATCACCGCGCCCAGTTCCAGCCCGCCGAAGGCGAAGGCGATCTGCGACCAGAAGTTCACCGTCGCCCAATCCCAGCGCGGCCACACCGATTCGATGCGCGTCGCCGGACCGTGATGCGCCCAGGCCAGTGCCCCGACCGCGATCAGCAGCAGGCCTGCGGCATAGGTTCCCAGAGCGCCCAGATTCTCGGTCCACTTCCCCACGCGCACCCCGATCAGGTTGGTCAGCGCGCCGATCCATAGCACGAGCAAAGCGCCGCTGACCAGGAACACGCGGTTCTCCGATAGAGCCTCGCCGCTCGGCCCCACCGTGTAGACCGCCATGCCCAAGCCGGCCAACAGCAGATTCGGGAAGTAAAACAGGTTGCTCAGCCAGTAACACCAGCCGCACAGGAAACCATGCCAATCGCCGAACGCGCGTCGCGCCCACACATACAGGCCGCCCTGCTCCGGGAAACGTGCGCCCAAACGCGAGACCGCCAGGGCCGACGGCACGAAGAAGAACACCGCCGCCAGCGCCCATAGACTGAGCGATCCGGGCCCCGTGTGGGCGGCCGCCGCCAGCCAGCGGATGCCCACCACCGCCGCGATGTTGAACAGCACCAGATCGCGCAAGCCCAGCTCGCGCTTCAGTGCAGCTCCGGCTGTGTCTTCGCTCCCCATAGCCGCGCGACCCACCAGTCTGACACACCCTTCCCGGGCGGCCCATGTTTGGCGCCCAACCGCCCTCAATCCTCTGCGATCACCGCGTCGGCTTCGATCTCCACCAGCCACTCCGCATCCACGAAGCCGCTCACCTGAACGATCGTGCTCGCCGGACGGATATCGCGGAAATACTCGGCGTGCACGCGCGAGACGGCCTCCCAGTCCTCGATCCGCCGCAGCATGGTCCGCGTGCGAATCACATCTTGTAAGCGAGCGCCCGCCCTTTCGAGCGCCTCGCGAACGATTTCCAAACACCGGCGCGCCTGCGCCCCGGCATCGCCGGGCGCGACCGTGCGCCCGTCGCTCCCGATCGGGGCCGTGCCCGCCACCGCCACGAAACGCCCCACCCGCACCGCGCGCGAGAATCCGGTCAGCGGCTCGTACGGCGAGCCCGAACTAACCAACTTGCGTGACTGCATACCTCTCAGTGTGACGCGCATCGGCTTGCCACGCACGAGCAATGCTCAGGACCGAAGCCCGACGCGCACACCGGAACCCGTGGCTCCATCATGGGGAAAGACTGGCGTTGTGCCTCTATGATAATGTCCCCTTGTGACCTCGATAGAAATGTCCCCTAATCGAGGATCTCCCGGGAGGGGAGGTCAGATTGGCAAGGACAGCATTGAACCAAGAGGAGCTGAAGCGGGCAGTGGTGATGGGCCGGGTGGAGAGCGGGGAGTTGACGCTAAAGCAGGCCAGCGAGCTGATCGGTCGGAGCTACCGGCAGGCGAAGCGGATTTGGGCGCGAGCCGGTCACGTGGATGGCCGCCAGCAGGCGGTAGAGATGATGGACGGGGGAAAACCGCCGAGCGGTTTGCCGCCGTCCTTGGAAAACGCTGCGCGTTTCCCCCGTTTCCACCGCACGACGACAGTGGTGGCTGAGGGGACATTTCTAAAGAGCTAAGCATGGGGACATTTCTAGTGAGGCTTGACAGAAGCTTCCGGAATGGTTGACAGGGTTTGAAACTCCTGCTAAGCTTAGCCTGGACGCCACTCGCCGTGAGGTCCTGCTCCTCCATGCTTAGCGCCTCAGGCGGGCTAGTGCAACAACAGTAGCTTATAACCCAGCAGGAGGGTTGAAGGTTATGCCGGCTCAAATCACACGACGCAACCTATTGAGCGCAGCGGCCCTGGGGCCGTTCTTGCGCACCTCGCGTGCTGCCACCAAGCAACCCAACTTCCTTTTCCTCCTCACCGATGATCAAAGCTACGCCACCCTCAGTTTGACGGGTAGCTCCTTTATGAAAACGCCCAGCATAGACCGCATAGGCCGTGAGGGCGTGCTGTTCACTAACGCCTTTGTCGCCATGTCCTTATGCGCTCCCAGCCGCGCGTGCTTCCTCTCTGGCCTTTACCCGCACCGCAATGGGATTATCTCGAACGGGATTCGCTGGAATCAGGACATCCCGACCTTGCCCATGTTGCTTCATCAGGCAGGCTATCGCACGGCCCACATTGGAAAGTGGCACATGGACAATGACGATCGCGTGCAGCCGGGTTATGATTACTGGGCGGCACAAATTAACCAGGGCAGCTATGTCAACCCCCGAAAGAACATTAACGGCGTCTGGACTGACCTCCAGGGTTACGACACCACGATTGTCACCGATCAGGCAATCCAGTTCATCCGCGAGAGTGTGCGCAGCAGCAAGCCCTTCTGCACGTGGATTGGCTACAAGGCCTGCCACGCACCCTTTACGCCTGCACCGGGTCACGAAAACGATTTTGCGGACGTGACGTTTCGTCCGCCGGAGTCGTTCTTCCTGGACGACACGGGCAAGCCGCTGCGTGTCCGCAGGAAGAGCCAATACCGAGCCATGAAAGAGGGGCCTGGAGCTGCGCCGGGCAAGAAGAAGAAGAAGTCGGTCGCACCCTGGGATCCCGTGACAAGTCTGGAGCGCTGGGCTGCGCGGGAACGTGACCAGTACCGTTGCCTGATGGGCGTGGAGGACAGCGTAGCTCGGTTATTTGCCGTGCTGGAAGAGGCCAAGGTCCTCGACCACACGATCATCGTCTACGCGGCGGACAACGGCTTTTTCCATGGGGAGCATGGCTTACACGGCAAGCTGGAGGCCTATGAAGAATCGCTGCGCGTGCCCATGATGGTGCGCTACCCGCCCGCGATTCGCCCCGGTCAACGCGTGGACGCTTTCGTGGCCAATGTGGATTTGGCGCCCACCATTTTGGAGTTCTGCGGCTTGCGCCCCCTGCCGTCCATGCAGGGGCGCTCCTGGCGAGGCCTGGTTACCGGCAAGGCTGCCCCCGAAAAATGGCGCGACAGCTTTGTCTACACCATCCACGGGAGCCACGCTGCTCATCCGGTGGCCAAGGCGATCCGCACCGAGCGTTACAAACTCATCCTCAATCTGAACCCCAGAGACAAGGATGAGCTCTACGACTTAAAATCCGACCCGCAGGAGTTGAAGAACCTTGCCGAGGAAAAAGGCAGTCGCGAGCTGATCGCCCAGCTCAAACGCCAAATGCTCGCCATCATGAAAGAGCTGGAGGATCCTGCTGTGCCGGCGGTGGAAGCCACGCTATAAGCCTGGGTGGTCGTTTCAATTCAGCCACCGGCAGCCGGCGGGCTTCCCTTTCTGCCTGCGAGAATCCGAGCTCCGGGTTGGCGCCTGCCGTCTGCGGAGGCCAAAACAGCTTTTCCGCGGTTGCCGCGCCGGGGATGGCGACTCGAACTTCCGCCGGCTTCTTACGCAGGACCTGGCGGCGCGGAAGCATGAAGCGCCACGCTACGAGGGGCGTTGCGGGGGCAGACAGCGCCTCGACGCCTTCGCCGCACGCTGCCAAAAGACGGCACAGGCCTGCCACTAGCCCGAGGCGCCCTCAGACGTGCCGAAAGCCTTGGCGTAGCTGTCTTGCATCTTGACGCGAGCTCAGGCTCGGGATATGATTGAGCCCGGAGCGCAAGAGAGGCGCCGGGGGGGGTGGTATGTGGTATCCGTCTTTAGTCTTGCTGACGGCTATCTCTGCCTTCATCGCTTGGGCTCAGGAGTCGCGAGGCACGATTCACGGGATCGTGTCCGACCCGGCGGGAGCGGCGGTTCCCGCAGCTCAGGTGACGGTCAAGAACATCCACATGGGCACGGTTGTGCGTGCGGCCACCAACGAGGCCGGCCATTACGAGGTGCCCTACTTATTGCCCGGGGATTATGAAATCACAGTAGAAGCACAAGGCTTTAAGGCGGCCGTTAGGCGCGGCATACAGCTCCGGGTCGCTGACCGGCTGCAGCTCGACTTCACCCTGCAGCTCGGGGAAGTCAAGGAGTCGGTGGTGGTGACTGCCGAAACGCCGGTGTTGGAGTCTTCAACCGCCAACCTGGGCATGGTCTTGTATACCCAGCAAGTTCAAGATCTGCCGGTCGTCGGCGGCAATCCCTTTTATTTGGCCCGGTTGACGCCGGGTGTCTGGACCACCGGAGGCAGGTCCGCGGGTAACCCCATGGACCAGGGTGCGGGCACCCAGTTGGTAGTTCATGGGACGTACAACACCAGCGAACCGGTTGTGGACGGGCTGCCCAACGCGGTGGAGCGCAACACGCAGTTGTCCCCACCCCAGGATCTGGTGCAGGAATTCAGGATCCAGACGCTGGCTTATGATGCGAGTGTAGGACACACGGCGGGAGCGCTCACTAGTGTCAGCATCAAGGCCGGAACTAACGAGTTCCACGGAACAGGCTACTTCAACGAGTCCCGCTGGCGCGCTGTCCCCTGGTTCACCAATCGCTGGATTTATGATCCCACAACCGGCCCGATTACGGAGGAAAAGAAGAACAGCGCGCTCGAAGGCTGGCGACACAGGCGCGGGGGGTTCACCATCACCGGCCCTGTCTACCTGCCGCGCATTTACGGTGGACGCAACCGCACATTCTTCAGCCTTGGTCTCGAAAAACTCTACATCATGCGTAACCTTCATGGTATCTATACAGTGCCGACGACGGCGCAGCGTCGAGGAGACTTTTCGGGTTTGCTGGCCGCAGGCTCGGTCTACCAGCTCTACGATCCTTTCACTACAGTTCCATCCCGCACCAGGCCAGGTCGCCTCGAACGCCAGCCCATCCCGGGCAACATCATCCCGAGGAGTCGGCTCGATCCGATTGCCCTAAAGATTCTCGAATATTACCCGGAACCTAACCAAGCCGGGACCGTGGACGGGCGCAACAACTTCTTCCGAACCCGGGACATCAAGCGCTGGAATCGGACGCTTGTTCATCGCCTGGACCACAACATCAGCGAGCGGCAGCGTATCTTCGTGCGGTGGAATAACTCGCAACATGACAACATCCAGGACACGCTGCCCACCAGGGCCACCCAAACCATCTTGGACCGCACCGGCTGGGGACTGGCCCTGGACGATGTCTACACGTTCTCACCGGGGACGATCTTGAATTTCCGTTACGGATTGACATATCAGAATCCGTGGACGCGTCGCGGCACTCAGGGCTTCGATCTAACGACGCTGGGCTTTCCCGCAAGTTTGAAGCAGATGATTGCCGCCAAGACGGACCCTGCGGGTTTGGCGTTCCCCATGATCTACATAGACGGTGGCGCCTACACGCAGTTGAGCGACACCGGCGGCAACAACTACAAGGTTTACTACCAGACATTCGGTGCCGCGCTCACCAAGGTGGTCAGCGCCCATAGCTTCAAGGCCGGCGGCGAGTTTCGCCTGATGCGCGAGAACGGTTACAACTATGGCAACGTGGCGCCGCGGTTTAACTTCACCTCTACTTACACGCGTGGCCCCCTGGACAACTCTCCGGCCGCCCCTATCGGGCAAGGACTGGCATCTATGCTTCTCGGGATTCCGACCGGCGGGCAGGTCAACGTGAACGCCTCGCGGGCGGAGCAGTCCAGCCTCTGGGGCCTGTTTATCCAAGATGACTGGCGGGTGACGCGTAAGCTCAGCCTGAACCTGGGACTCCGTTGGGAGTACGAGGGTCCGACAACGGAGCGCTTCAACCGCTCGATCCGCATGTTCGACTTCGGAGCTGAAAGTCCCATCGCCGCGCTGGCTCGCGCCAACTACGCCCGAAATCCGTTGCCCGAGTTGCCAGTTGGCCAGTTTCGACTGATGGGCGGGCTCCGGTTTGCGGGCGTCGAGGGGCAACCGCGGACACTGTGGAACGGCGATAAGAACAACCTGGCGCCCCGCTTTGGCCTGGCTTACAAATTAACGGAGAGGACCGTCTTGCGCGGCGGCTACGGCATCTTTTTCGACGGGATTGGTATCGACCGGCAGGACGTCAATCAAGGGGGATTCAGCCAGAGCACAAATATCATCCCCTCGCTGGATAATGGCCAGACCTACCGGGCTACGCTGGCAAATCCCTTCCCGGATGGAATCGAGAGGCCCCCGGGAGCCGGCCAGGGCCTGGCCACATTCTTGGGCCGTAGCGTGAGTTTCTTCAATCCCGGAATGTTGAATCCTTACATGCAGCGATGGTCGCTGACAATTCAACGGGAGCTGCCCAGCCAAATCTTGTTCGAGGTCTCTTACGTGGGCAACCGCGGCACTAAACTCAACGTTTCGCGGGAGTTTGATCCTGTTCCCGGCGAGTACTTATCCCGGCTTCCGGAGCGGGACCAAGCCACGATTGATTACCTGACCCAGTTATGGCCCAATCCTTTTTACAGAATCCCCGAGTTCGCCGGGACAGGGCTATCCGGCGCCACGGTGAGCCGCTCCCAGCTCCTTAAACCTTACCCGCATTTCAGTAGCATCAACGCCGGCATGCCCTTTGGGTACTCCTGGTATCACTCCATGCAAACGCTGGTGGAGCGCCGGATGCGTGGCGGACTGATGTTCCAGTTGAGCTGGACGTACTCCAAGTTTATAAACGCCGTCTCCTATTTGAACGACTCCGATCTAAGGCCCGAAGAGGTTATCTCGCAATATGACCGTACGCATCGGTTCGTGTTCAACGGCATTTACCAGCTTCCTTTCGGGCGGGGACGGCGCGTTTTTTCTCACTGGCCCACCTGGCTGGAAGCCTTCCTCGGTGGCTGGCAATTTCAGGGCTGGTTCGAAGGTCAAACAGGCGATCCGCTCGGGTTCGGGAACGCCATCTTCAGGGGCAACCTGCGTGATGTCCCCATTCACCCGGTCAGTGCCCGGAAGGCCGAGCGATGGTTCAACATTGACGCAGGCTTCGAGCGCGACCCTGCGAAACAGCTAAGTTGGAACCTACGCCGGTTTAGCTCGCGATTCAGCGGAGTGCGCGGCGATGGGATCAACAACTTCGACTTGTCCGTGTTCAAGGTCTTTCGGGTCAAGGAGCGAGCTCGGATCGAGTATCGTTTGGAGGCCTTTAACGCGCTCAACCATGTGCAGTTCGCCAACCCGAACACATCACCCACCAGCTCGACGTTCGGCCAGATCACAGGGGAGAAAGGCCACGGCCAGCGTCAATGGACCATGGGACTCAAGGTGCTATTCTAACTGGCGGCTTTTAGCGCGGCGCGCCGGGGTCAAAGCAACCGCCACACCTCGGAGATGGCCAAATCTTATTGCTTTGAAAGCGCCACGCCTGAGATGAACGAGTATGGGTCCGGACGCCCTCGCTCGACTGCGGCGCGAACAATGAAACGCAGCCATTAGCTGCATGAAACCGCAGGAGGACTCTGTTTGCGGTGGCCGGGTTAAGACCTTCCCGGGCTGAACCCTCAAAGGTCGCATCCGCTGCCTTCCAACAGGCCGGATGGCGGGGACCCGACACGCCATCTGGCTCACGCATCCACGTATCTCGTAACCCAGCCAGCGTGCTCCCGGCAGCGGATTCTTTTCGCACTGAGCACCAATATGCCGCCAGCACGAGAGCAGGCGACCTGTCGCGCGCCCTTGCCTTGCAACGTTGGTCCGGCCTCAGACCCCCGCGGTCCAGTAATGCCGCGCCGCAGTGAGATCAAGCGGATAAGCGCACCCTCCTCGCAAACGCCCGAAGTGTCCTCGAAAATCGCCCGGGCTCGTACACCCTGCTCATGATCCCGCTCACCCCTCTGTCCATCTCCGAGTTCGTCGAGCGCTGCGACGAACTGCTCCTGTGGGTCCGACAGCCATAGTGCTGCTCCAGCAGCTTGGTCGAGAGTGGCAACCCGCGCCCACTGTTCCGGTAGCCGCCGTACTCGCTGCCCTCCTCGGTTGACCAAAGTGAGTTGGACCGGGTTGACGCCATAGCGGCGCCGGTGGGCTGGCAGCCTGGCGGCAAGCAGCCGGGCGTGGGTGCAATCGTTCACGGCGTCGGAGGCCGGCCACAGGGAGCCCTTCCGCACAACGCGGGCGGTGTCCTGATACCGCGGCAGACCGCAGGGGTCAGTTCTCCATAGATCGGTAGATAGCCGAGCTGTTTGACGTAGCCTTAACGCAGCCTGAAGCGCGGCCACTGGGTTTTGTGAACCGCCGGGCTGGGCGCGGCCGGAGCGGCTTCTTGTGGCGGCTCGTGCGCCTCCCGGCGGGGGATGCGAGCGAGGGTCCCCTCCCGCAGGACAAGCCGAACTCTTCCTCCAGGTGCGGCGCCCGGGCAACGGGTCTCATCGCACCTCCACACCTGCTGCTCCGGCTGCGGCGGTTTGGGGGAAGGGGGGTGGGGCGCCCGAGAGCGCGCTTCGACGCCCGGTTCCCTTTCCTCCCTGGATCGCCGCAGCCACTTGCGCATGCGGTTGCACGTCGAGCGAAACTGGCGCAGCGCCTCCTGGATCTACCCCTGATGGGCCGTCACCACGATGCGATAGCGCAGACCGAAGTCCGGATAGTGGGAGCGAATCGCGTCGTAGGTAGGGCCCGAGGGTCACTTCCGGTTGCGAGAGTCTGTCTCCGAACGAGTATCACGGAAGCATCTTTGTTTCCCGCTGCTTCCACTGCGCGGGCCTCCCGCGCCGGCTCCCGGGTGACGGAGGGTGGCGCCCCGGTCCCGGGGTTGAATCCCTCCTCGGGACTGTTTCCAACTCCTCGAGCCGAACACCCTCAGCTGGGGCGAGTCGCCATGTGCCTGCACCGCGAACCAACCCACCCCAGCAATTTCGCACGCCAACTTTATTTCCTGAGCGCCCATAAGCTTAGGGGGAAATTCGCAGGGGAGCAAATTCGCAGTTGCATCCTGCCT
>FWPU01000406.1_pt1:137500-139092 | contig 139092 bp, 111 predicted proteins | sample 2228361 | NCBI WGS metagenome assembly FWPU01 (sample SAMEA103939777, study PRJEB20133) | metagenome | reverse complement strand
ATCGAGGTGCCAAACCGGAGCGTCGATGTGAACTCTTGGCTCCGATCAGCCTGTTATCCCCGGCGTACCTTTTATCCGTTGAGCGATGGCCCTTCCATACAGAACCACCGGATCACTAAGGCCTGCTTTCGCACCTGCTTGACTTGTGGGTCTCGCAGTCAACCCGGCTTCTGCCTTTGCACTCCACGGCTGATTTCCAAACAGCCTGAGCCGAGCTTCGCGCGCCTCCGTTACCGTTTAGGAGGCGACCGCCCCAGTCAAACTACCCGCCTACCAGGGTCCCTCTCCCGGATCACGGGAGCAGGTTAGAACCACAGAACGATTAGGGTGGTATCTCACCGTCGGCTCCCCCCAGCCCGAAAGCCAGGGTTCAAAGCCTCCCACCTATCCTGCGCAAACCGCCCCATAGTTCACTGGTAGGGTGTAGTAAAGGTGCACGGGGTCTTTCCGTCTAGTGGCGGGCACCCGGCGTCTTCACCGGGACCACAAGTTCGCCGGGCGGGTTGCTAAGACAGTCCTCACGTCGTTACGCCATTCGTGCAGGTCGGAACTTACCCGACAAGGAATTTCGCTACCTTAGGACCGTTATAGTTACGGCCGCCGTTCACCGGGGCTTCAGTTCAGAGCTTCGCACCGTCCTTGCGAACAGCGCTAACCCCTCCCTTTAACCTTCCGGCACCGGGCAGGCGTCAGCCCCTATACGTCGTTTTCGACTTTGCAGAGACCTGTGTTTTTGTTAAACAGTCGCGTGAGGCCTTTCACTGCGGCCCTCCGGCTTTCCCGAAGGGCACCCCTTCTCCCGAAGTTACGGGGCCAATTTGCCTAGTTCCTGAGCAACCCATCACCCGAGCGCCTTAGAATATTCATCTCGTCCACCTGTGTCGGTTTGTGGTACGGGCGCCCTGACTCCCCTTAGAGGCTTTTCCTGGCGGACGGCCGGGCGGATTTGCCTCTCCCGGCCTCCCTAGGTCCGCGTTCGTAACCATTGCTCACGCGGACGTTCGGGCCGCGTCCCCCCATCGGTCTTGATCGAGCCAGGGCGGTCACGGAATATTAACCGTGTGTCCATCAGCTACGCCTTTCGGCCTCGCCTTAGGTCCCGACTAACCCTGAGCGGATTAACCTTTCTCAGGAATCCTTAGACTTTCGGCGACCAGGGTTCCCACCTGGTTTATCGCTACTTATGCTGGCAGAGTCTCTTCCCAGCGGTCCAGCCGTCCTCTCGGTCGGCCTTCACTCCGCTGAGAACGCTCTCCTACCACCCGTTGCCGGGTCCATAACTTCGGTACTGCGCTTCAGCCCCGTTGGATTGTCGGCACCGAGCAGCTCGACCAGTGAGCTTTTACGCTTTCTTTAAAGGATGGCTGCTTCTAAGCCAACCTCCTGGCTGTCTGAGCCACTCGACCTCCTTTCCCACTTAGCGCAGTTTGGGGACCTTAGTTGATGGTCTGGGCTGTTTCCCTCTCGACAACGAAGCTTAGCCCCCGCTGTCTGACTCCCGCGCTGCTCGTTCACGGCATTCGGAGTTTGGTTGAATTCGGTAACCTGGAAAGGCCCCTAGTTCATCCAGTGCTCTACCGCCGTGACGGACC
>FWPU01000406.1_pt1:0-135000 | contig 139092 bp, 111 predicted proteins | sample 2228361 | NCBI WGS metagenome assembly FWPU01 (sample SAMEA103939777, study PRJEB20133) | metagenome | reverse complement strand
AGCTTCTTCTGCAGGTACCGTCAGGGTTCGTTCCTGCCGAAAGAGCTTTACACCCCGAAGGGCTTCATCGCTCACGCGGCGTCGCTGCATCAGGGTTTCCCCCATTGTGCAAGATTCCTCACTGCTGCCTCCCGTAGGAGTCTGGCCCGTGTTTCAGTGCCAGTGTGGCCGTGTGCCCTCTCAGGCCGGCTACCGATCATCGCCTTGGTGGGCCGTTACCTCACCAACTAGCTAATCGGCCGCGGGCCCCTCCTCCGGCGCCTTGCGGCTTTCCCCTCTCGGGCTTATGCGGTATTAGCCCCGGTTTCCCAGGGTTATTCCCCACCAGAGGGTAGGTTACCCACGTGTTACTCACCCGTACGCCACTTTACTCAGGGATTGCTCCCCTTTCTCGTTCGACTTGCATGTGTTAGGCGCGCCGCCAGCGTTGATTCTGAGCCGGGATCAAACTCTCGTTTGAAACCCGTTGAGTCGCTTCCCGAGCTGAAACCCGGAACTTCTAAGCCGACTCGAAAGTGCGTCCAACCAGATTGTCAAAGATCCGTCGCGTCCCTCTAGCGTCTGCGACGCCAGAGCAGCCGCGGGCCTCGTCCTCCCCGCTGCGCCGGACCTCGCTCTGACAGCGTTCCAGCGCAGCCGGCGATCTCGCGAATTCTCTTAAGATCTCTCGGGAGGCTGAACAGTCGCTTCACCGCGACGTCCAGCGGCGAATGTGTGCTGCCGTTACTACATCCTAGCACGTCGGGCAGCCCCGCGCAAGCCCCCCTCGGCCGCCAACCACCGCCATCCGCCCTTTTGTCAACTTATCCATCTGAAAACAAAGGAGATATTTTTCACAAGCCTGCTACGCCAAATCGAACTTTTCCTGCTGCAACGTCGGATCGCTGGTCACCAGAACCGGCCGCCGCAGAATCTCCTCGAGTTCCTCCAGGTAGTCGTTGTCCTTTGATTTCAGCGCCTTGGCGACTTCCGGGTTCACACGCAACATCACTTCGCGGCCTTCGATCGCGCCCGCGATCCGATGCGCTTCCTGCAAAATCTCCCCGATCACCGTCTGCACGCTCTTGACGTAGCCGGAACCCTCGCAGTACGGACACGGCGAACACAGCGCACGCTCCAGACTCTGCTTGACGCGCTTGCGCGTGATCGCCACCAGACCAAAATCGTTAAATTGCAGGATCTTGTACGGAGCGCGGTCGGCCCTCATGGCCTCCTCCAGCGCCTGCATCACCCTCTGCCGGTTCTTTCGCTCGTCCATGTCAATGAAGTCAATGACGATGATGCCGCCCAGATCCCGCAGGCGAATCTGTCTGACGATCTCTTTCACCGCTTCCGTGTTGGTACGGAAGATCGTGTCTTCCAACCGGTTCGACTTACCCACGAACTTGCCGGTGTTCACGTCAATGGCCACCAGAGCCTCCGTCTGGTTAATCACGATATAGCCGCCGGACTTCAGCCACACCTTCGGCCGTAGCGCCTTCTCCAACTCCTGGCTGATGTTGAACGCATCGAAGATCGGCGTCGGGCGCGTATAGAGCTTGACGCGATTCACCAACGACGGCTGGAAGCGCTGCACAAAGCGCAGCACGCTCTCGTAAACTTCTTCGCTGTCGGTCCAGATCGTCTTGAAGTCCTCGGTGAGCTCGTCACGTAGAGTTCGCGTCACCAGATCCAGATCGTGGTGGATCAGCGCCGGCGCCTTCCTGCTCTCGGCCCGCTTGCGGATATCCAGCCACAGGTTGTAGAGATACTGCATGTCGGCGGCGATCTCCTCCTCGGACCTCCCTTCGCCCGCCGTCCGCACGATGAAGCCGCCCGGAAGGCCTGCTCGGCGCCGATGCAGGATGCGCTTCAGGCGCACCCGCTCCTCCTCGGAAGTGATCTTGCGCGAAACACCGTAATGCTCGACCGTGGGCATGTACACCACGTAGCGACCGGGCAGAGTAATGTGCGATGTGATCCTCGCGCCTTTTTGGCCCAGCGGCTCCTTGGCGATCTGTACCAGGATCTCCTGCCCTTCGCGCAACAACTCGGTGATGGAGGGAAGCGGCGGCCTTTCTTCTTGCTCAGCCTGTGCCGTCTCCTCCTTGCCCGCAGCGGGAGCCTGCGAAGCCGCACGTTCGGCCTCTTCTCCGCGCGGAGTCCGCAGCTTCCGGCGCAGCCGTCGCGACATGCGGTGCGGAAAACGCAGGCCTTGTTCGCGCAACGTTGCCGTGAGGCTGACGGGCATACGGGCGGGCTCGATTTCCTCTTCGCTCGTCGCGGCCTGCGCCCCTTCGGAGACTTCGGCTTCCTCCGCAGGCGCCGCGACTTCTTCCTGCTCCTCTTCGGGCGTGGCTTCCTCTCCGCCCGCCTCGGCCTCGACCAGCTCTTGCTCGGCAGGGCCTTCCTCTATCGCTGCTTCCTCTGCTTCCTCCTCAAAGCTCGCTTCCTCTTCGCCGTCCGCCTCTGCCGTATCGCCCCCCGGCTCGGCGGTGACCTCCGCTTCCTCGCTCAGGCCGGTCGCAGCGTCTGACTCGAAATCTCCGCCGGCCTCGCCATCGCCGCCCGCCGTCGCCCAGTCCTCCTCGGCCTCCGGCGATTCGGCGCGATCTTGCGCCTCCGGAAGTGACTCTTCCGGGATCGCCTGCTTTATCGCTAAAGACGATTCGGCGGCCAGGGCCTCCTCCGTCACTGCTTCCTGGCCTTCGCCGACCTCGCCGGGGGCGGGCGCTCGCTCATCTTCTCCTGCGCCCGCGCTCCACGCCGCCTCCTGGGTCGCGGCGCTCTCCTGCGCGCGATCTTCGGCTTCGGGAGCGCCTTCAGGACCCGCCTGCTCAACAACGGCCTCCCGGTACTTGGCCAACGATTCCCCCGGCAGGATCATGAAACCCGAGCTCTCATCGCGTTCCGCCGCCCGTGCGGCCTCCGACTCGATCTCCTTAGCGTACTTGGCCTCGGGAAGACCGTGGCCGCGGGGCCGACGTCGTCGCGCGCGGCGAAGCCGACGATCGCGCCACTCGCTCTCTTGTTCTCCCACAGCAGCCCGAGCCTTTTCGGCCCCCGCGCGCGGCGCCGCCTGTGCACGGCTCGGCGCAGGCACCGGGATGCGATCGTACTCTTCGGTCTCTTCCACGAAATCTGAAACGTAGAGGAAGGCGTCCCGTTCCAGTCCGATGTCCACAAACGCCGATTGCATGCCGGGCAACACCCGTGTCACACGACCCTTGTGGATGCTCCCGGCCAGGGAATACTCATTCGCTCGCTGAAAGTGGATTTCCACCAACTGCTCGTCCTCGAGCACCGCCACCTTGGTCTCGTGGCGGTTCGAGGAGATCACCAGCTCCTTAGCCATAGTGCCATGCTCCTTTCGGAAGCGAGGAGCGGGGATCCCGGAATGAGGCTAAGCGGACTCTGCTCCGGCCGACGGGACATGGCGTAGCCCCGGCCGCCCGGATGCTACTTCAGATCTTGTGACGGCCTCGGGACGGAGCCTATCCTCGAACGTCCCGGGCCATGCGCCGCGGACGGAATTCGCCCGGCCTCGACCCCGAGCGCGATGCCTGCCTCACCGCCCGCCGGCTGGACCAAACTCTCTGCTAACCTCGTTCTCTAGGACCAAACCACGTTCGTTCGCTTCGTCCGCGCTGCCCGCCGCCGTGAACTGCTCACCTGCGGCGGCGCGCCCCATCTCAATTCACAAATCGCCGGAGCCTGACGTTATTCACCAGCCCCAGCATCAGATACCACGCCAACACACTGGATCCACCGTAGCTCATGAGCGGCAGCGGAATTCCGGTCACGGGCATGCGCCCCACCACCATCCCCACGTTCACCAACAGGTGAAACAACAGGACGGCGGCGACTCCCATCGAGATGTACATGCCCGCCCGATCCGGCGCCATCTGGGCATTCTGCACGATCTGCATCAACAGCAGAAAGTACAAGCCCAGAACCACCACCACGCCCACAAACCCGTGCTCTTCGGCGAACGCCGAAAAAATGAAATCCGTGTGGGGCACGGGTAGAAAACGCAACTGGGTTTGCGAGCCTCGCGTCACGCCCTTGCCCCACATTCCACCGGAGCCGACCGCGATCTGCGATTGGATCACCTGATAACCCGCCCCCAGCGGATCCTTGCTCGGATTCAGAAATGCCTCCAGGCGAGCCTTCTGGTAATCCCTGAGCAGGCGCCAGCCCAGCGGTAGCGCCAGCGCCGCGCACAGAGCGATCGCCGCCGCCTGTCGCCACCGCAGTCCGGCCAGGAACACGCCCATGGCCAGAATCGGCAGGTACGTCAGCGCCGTCCCTAAATCCGGCTGTTTCATCACCAACGCGGCAGGCAACGCTACCAGCGCGCCCAACTTCAGCAGATCCCGTGTCTCCAGGTGCGTGCCTTTCAGATCCGCCAGATGTCGGGCTACTAGCAATATTAGCACCAGCTTCACGAACTCGGAAACCTGAAAGTGAAAACCCGCCGCCAGCGGAATCCAGCGGCGGCCTCCGGAGACCTCTTTGCCTAACAGCAACACCCCCACCAGACCCGCCACCGACAGCCAGTAGTACACCGGAGCCTGATTGAGCAAGGTGTGGTAATCTACCGACGCTGTGATCCAGAGCGCCACCAACCCGACTGCCACATACAGGCATTGACGCCACCAGGCAGTGGACCACCCCGTCTCGTGCGTCGCGCTGTAGATCTGCAGGATGCCCACGGCCGAAATCGCCAGCGCGATCGCCAGCAACGGCCAATCGAAATCCCGCAGTGAGCGATAGCGCGCCATGGGTTCCTCAAGGATTCGGGACCGCAGCCGCCGACGGCCGCTTCAGCTCCCAACCGATGCGGCGCGGAATCTCGGCCACCAGCGCTCCTTCGAGCCGCGCCTTCTTGTCAAAATACGCTTTGATGACGTCGCGCACGATCGGCGCCGCCAGATAACCGTGTTCGCCGCCCTCGTACAGCGCCGCCACCACGATCTCAGGGCTCTCACACGGCGCAAAGCCCACAAACCAGGCGTTATCTTTCAGCACCTGACCTAACTTGGCAGTCTTCAACAGCTCGCTGGAGGCCAGTTGCGAAGTGCCCGTCTTGCCGCATACGCTGATGCCCGGCAGCCGTGCCCGCACCCCGGTGCCCCCGGGCTCGTTCACCACGCCGTACATCCCGAAGACTACCTTGCCGGCGTTCTCCGGGTTGATCTTCTCCACGCGCGGCGCCTCTTTGCGCGCCGGATCTTTGACTAGATGCGGCCGGTACCAAACACCTCCCATCGCCAGGCCGCCCACCGCGTAGGCGAGCTGCAACGGGGTCACCGTCAGGGCGCCCTGGCCGATCGCCACCGAGATCGTCTCCCCCGCGTACCACTTTTGCCGGAACAGCCGCATCTTCCATTGCGACGAGGGCACGACCCCTTCGGCTTCATGCGGCAAATCAATCCCCGTCTTCCGCCCAAAGCCCGCCATCTCGGCGTATCGCGCGATATCGTCTATGCCCAGCCGGTTTCCCACGTTGTAAAAGTACACGTCACAGGACTCGACGAGCCCTTTGTGAAGGTCCACAACGCCGTGTCCCCGTTTGACCCAGCAGCGGAAGTAGCGCCCGTAGAAGCCGGCCCCGCCCGAGCAGCGAACCCGAAAGTTCTCATCTATGGCCCCGGTCTCCAGACCCGCTAGCGCCACGAATGGCTTAAAGGTCGAGCCCGGCGCCAACTGCGCCTGAATGGCCCGATTCAACAAGGGATTGTCGGGGTTGGAAACCAACTCCTTCCACTCTTCGGCCCGGATGCGCGTGGCGAACTTGTTGGGATCGAAGCTGGGCCGGCTCACCATGGCCAGCACCTCGCCGTTGCGCGGATCCAGCGCCACCACTGCGCCTTTGCGGCCCTCCATCGCCAGCTCGGCCACAACCTGCAAGTCCAGATCGAGCGTCAGTTGCAGGTTCTTGCCCGGAACCGCTTCTTTGAAGCCGATCACGCGCCGCTCCCTGCCCAGGTTGTCCACCAGCACCTGACGCTGTCCGTCCACCCCCATCAGGTGATCGTTGTACTGTCGCTCGATGCCCGCCTTGCCGATGACATCGCCGGGCTCGTATTTGATGAACTCCGGCGAATTCAATTCCGCCTCGCTGACTTCGCCTACATAACCGATGACGTGCGCCGCCAGGCCGTTCTGCGGATACAGCCGGCGGTGTGCGTGCACCAGCTCCAGCTCCGGCAAGCCGTCCGGATCGCGATGCGCCTCGACGAAGGCGATCTCGGCAGGCGTTAGCTCCTCCTTGATGATCACCGGCTCATAGCGAGGGCGATTGCGGAACCGATACAGCCGGCGCTCCAGCTCGCGCTGGTCCAGGTTCAGACCCGCCGCAATGATCGGCACGTTCTCCGGCTTCAGGTGCTCCCGCGAGAGAATCAAACTGAAAGAGGAGTGGTTGTCCACGATGACGCGCCCATCCCGATCCAGGATCTTCCCGCGCGGCGCCAGCACGGGCAGCGCCTTGATGGAATTGCGCTCCGCGCGCTCACTGTAAAACTCGGGATTGCGCACCTGCAACTGCCAGAAGCCCGAGATCAAAAACAGAAACACCGCCAGGGCCAGGTACTGGAACAGCGCAATGCGGCCGCCGGCCAGCTTGGGATCCTCGCGCGGCAGGTGAGGATCCGGCGTCTGCCGCTCCAGTTCGCTCAGGTAATCGCTCACAGGATTCGGCCGGACTGTATCAGGGCTTCTGCTTTTAGTCTATCGGAAATCCAAACCTCCCCGCAGCGCTCGGATCTCGCCGCGCGGCCCTGTGCGCGCTAGGTAAGCGGCCAGGTCCGCCAGCTCCGCTCGTGTCAAGCGCGGCCAGGTCTTTCGGCTCTCCTGCACTTTCGCGGACATCACGGGGCCGTGCCGCCACAGGATCGCCATTAGGGTGAACGGACGCATCCAGTGGGCTGCCAGGCGCGGCGCGCCGCTCAAAGCGCTCTGGTGGCAAGCGGCGCATCCGCCCTTGACGAAAACCTGCTTGCCGCGCTGCGGACTACCGACAGGCTCGGCGATTTGCAGCGACCAGAGATAGCCCGCCAGGTTGCGCATCTCACCCGAGCTGAGCTGGTGGCGCCGTGGTTCCATCTCCGGCGCACGGTTCCACATGGCCACTGCGAAGTCCGTCAATGTGCGGCCCGTGAACCGACCGCTCAGCGAGCGCGGTCCGCTGTGGCAGCCCGCGCAACCTTTGGTGACGAACAATCGCCGGCCAGACTGGCTCGACGGGGGCAAGATCTCCCCGGCCCTGGCGCGACGTTCCGGCAGGCTCTCCAGAAAGGCATGCAAGTCCGCGGCCTCCTGGGACGTCAGCTCCGGCCAGGCGATTTTACGACGCGCCGCGGCCTCCTTCATCGCTTCGGCAGCATTCCACATCCTTTCCAGCAGGGCCACCGGATCGGCCAGCGGCGGCCACCGGGCAACCGCCGTCGCCTCCGATGCCGATGCCGAGCCCTGCCCGTGGCAGTCGCCGCAGCGTCTCCCATAAAAAACGGCCCGTCCACGCGCCGCATCTCCCGGGCGATCGAAAAATCGCGACGAATAAAAGTAAGCGTACAGGTCCGCCAAATCCTGCGGCGTGGGATCCGGCATCGAAAGGCGCTTCTTCTGAATCCAACCCCACATGGCCGGCCCGCGGTTCCACAAACCGGCCGCCATCCCCAAGGGGGTTTGATCCCGCCCGATCCGCTTCGCCAGATCGGGCGCGTAGCCTCCGCCCTGCCCGTCAACACTATGGCAGACGACGCAACCCAGTCGCCGGAACAACTCGCGCCCGCGATCGGCGTCTCCGGCCAGATCTTGGGACCAGGCGCACACAACCGCCGCGCAAGTCAGCAGTGCGCGAGCCGCCCTCACACCCAAGATCGTACTGCAAGCCGCAGCAGCGCGCCAGGCAGTGGGCTGAAGCGGCCTGCCCGCCTCCGCTCACACTCCCCTCGTTCAGGCGGCTGTCACTTCAGGATGCCGAAGATGCTCGAGAAATCGTCGGTCCACAGACGAAATCCCCGGCGGGGCTCCAGTCGCTTCAGCGATCCGAACACGCGCGGAAACGCGGCCCGCGTGGATTCATCCAGGATGAAGACCCACGAGGAGCCGAAGCACTCCTTGTCGTTTTCTTCTTCCTCGTACTCAGCCAGCAGAGCCACCTTGCCGAAGGCTGCCGCTGCCCGTTCCATGACCGGCTCCAGCTCCAGATACTTGTTGGAGACATGAACTGCGAGAACGCCGCTCGGCTTCAGATGACGAAGGTAGACGGCCACGGCTTCACGGGTCAGCAGGTGGACGGGCACGGAATCGCCCGAAAAAGCGTCCATCACCAGCACGTCGAAATGCTGTGGCGGCTCGCGCTCGAGCATGAGCCGGCCGTCGCCCAGCACAACCTCCACACGCGCCGGTGAGTCAGCCAGGTAAGTAAACTCGCTCCGCGCCACACGCGCGACTAAGGGATTGATCTCGTAAAACCGGATGACGTCTCCCGGCCGCCCGTAGGCGGCCAGCGTCCCGCAACCCAGGCCGATCACGCCGATGCGGCGCGCTGATCCCCGTTCCGTAGCCCTGAGAAGCTGACCCACGCCCGAGGCAGTGCAATAATACGTCAAAGGACGCCGCCGATATTCTTCGCTCAATGCTTGTTCGCCGTGCGTGATGACGCCGTGCAGCAACCTGCGGCGCTTTCCCACCCCGTCGTTTTCGTCCACGTCTTTGACACGAAGCTGGCCGTAGAAGTTGCGAGCCACCAGACGCGCGCCTTGTAGGGAATCGTGCACCCCACGAGCTACCCACGCCCCATACGCGGCAAGCGCCGCTGCCACTCCCAACCACGCCAGCCGCTCGACGCCCTGCGTCGCCCAGGCCCGACGCTCTCGCGCCACCATCAGCGCAGCCAACAGGCCGCAGCCGACCAGCCCTGCCGACAGCTCGTAGTAAGCCCGAAACACATTGTGCGCCGCCAGGCCCACGAAAAGTCCGCCCAGAGCTCCCCCCAGGGCGATCATAAGATAGAAGCTCGTCAAATGCCTCGGGTGGGGCTTGCTCCGCACCAATTCGCCGTGGCAGACCATCGCGCAGATAAATAGACCCGTCACCACAACGCCCAGCGTCAACGGCACCCGCTGTTCATAGCCGTTCGGGGCCAGCACGCGCCCCAGGGCGTACAGCGCCATCGCAAGCAGGGGTAACCAGAAATTGCGCTTGTAGAGCCGCGGGGCCTGAAAACACAGGATGAAGCTGAGCAGGTACGCGCTCAGCGGCAGCACCCAGAGGAACGGGATGGCCGCAACGTCCTGCGTGAGGTACGCTGTGATCGCCAACAGCAGCGTGGAGGCGCATCCGGCCAGCGCTACCCACAGCAGACGCAAAACCCAGCCGGGCGCTTCACCTGCTGAGTTCGCCTGGGCCACCTCCCCGGATTCCGACCGCCCCGTGCTCTTCCACGCCAGCAGCCCGCACATCACACCGTAAACCACATAGGCCGCCGACCACACCGAACTTTGCGTGCGCACCGCCAGCCGCGGCTCGATCAGCACCGGATAGCTCAGCAGCCCCAGCATCGAGCCCAAATTCGACAGGGCATAGAGAGGATAGGGTGACGCCTCGGGACGCCGCCGCGCGTACCAGGCCTGCACCAGAGGACTCGTGGTCGCCAGCAGGAAATACGGCAGTCCCACCGTTGCAGCCAGCAAGCCCAGAATCCGCCACTCCGGGTTTTCCAGCCCCGCACCCTTCCACGAAGCGTCCGGGTCCAGGGGCAACACCAATAGGCTGGCCGTCAGCAGTACGCTGTGGACAATCGCCTGCCGCCTTCCAGGCAGCTTCTCATTGAGCCAGTGGGCGTACAGATAGCCGCCTAACAGCGCCGCCTGGAAAAACAGCATGCAGGCGCTCCACACCGAAGAAGCGCCGCCGAACCAGGGCAGGATGATCTTGGCTATCAGCGGCTGAACCTGGAACAGCAGGAAGGCCGCCAGCAGCACGGTCAGGGCGTATAGAGGCATCCGTGTCTTTTATTCTGACGCTCGGGGGAGCACGCCGCAGATGGCAGGCGGCGCGCTCTGCCGCGCCGCCTGCCCAAAGGAAGACGCAAGCTTCACTGAATCGCGATGCGCGAACCGGGCGCCTGCGCCCGGCTGCCGTCGGGCAATTCGACGACCAGATCGAGCGGAATCTCGACGCCGGTGCGTGCGTCGGAGGGCACTTCGAAGGTGACCACGTACACGCCGATCATGTTCTGCGCGTACTCGGCCGAGACCACGCGTACGCCCGCATTAGCCACGCCCACGATCACCGGCAGGTAAACCATCTGACCGGGCACGCCCGGCTGGTTGGTCCTCGCCAGCGGCAGCACAGGCCCCAAGCCGGTGGCGTACATCCGCAGGACCTCGCCGCGTTGCGCCGGATTGCTGGGCGTCACGAACGTCCCGTTGGGACGCACGACAACCGCATAACGGCGCCCGTCAGCCCCCACGGTTTCGAAGATGCCTGGCTGGGCGTAAAGGACCCGGACGTCGCTCACCAACGTCTCGCCGCCGTCCACAGTCACGCGAACCGGCACCGTGCCCGGACCCAGTTCGAAGGGCGCCTGAACCGTGACCTGCTCGACCCCGCCGACGTTACACACGTGGAAGATCGGCGCTGCGTGCGAGCCGAACGTCACGGTCACTCCCGCCAGGGCGGTGGGCAGCGGCCCAATGATCGTGCCGGGCTCGATGCAGCCCCGGAGGTTGGGCGCCAGGCCCGTCCCGCGGATGGTCACGATGCTGCCCGGTACAACTCCCGTCTGCCCGCCCGCCGCATTCACGAAACCGGCGGCCGACAGCGTCGGACCGGGCAGCCGCGAGGTGAGCGAGAAGGTCACGCTGAAGCTGGCGACGCTAGCCCGAACCGTGATCGGCCCGGCGGTCGCGCCCGCCGTCACGCTCACCGAGGCCTGGCCCTGCGTGTTGGTCGTCGCGGTCGAAGCGCTCAGGGTGGCGGTGCCGGAAACCACCGCGAAGCTGATCTGGAGCCCGGCCACCGGACGGCCCCGATCGTCGTTGGCCTGCACCACCAGCGGCGCGCCGAAGGCCGCATGGATGACGGTGGTCTGATTGTCGCCCGAAACCTTCACGAGCTGGGACACGGTAACGTTAACTGTAACGCTAAAAGTCGCAACCGCCGAGCCCTCGCGGGAACGCACACGGACCTGGTGCGTGCCCGGCGTGGATCCCAGCGTGACCGAGGCGGACACCCGGCCCAGATAGTCCGACGCCGTGACCACGTTGGCCAGCGTCAGCGTGCCGGGCGTGACCACCTCCCACACCACCGGAACGCCTTCCAGAATGTTGCCTCCGGCGTCGGTGACCTGCGCCACCAGCGCCAGCGGCAACCGCTGCCCCGGATCCCCGGATTGGTTGTTGCCTTGCACGATGCGCATCTGCGCCGGCGGACCGGGCTTCACCGTCAGGCTGATGGTCTTGACGTTGAACCCTCCGGTGTTCACCTGAAGTTCGGCTTGACCGACTTTCGGACCCAGAACCAGGTCGCAGGTCGCGGTGCCCGAGGAATCAGTGAGGATGGTGCCTCCAACGCAGGAAGCTGTGGGACCCCGCGCCGGATCCAGACCTGTGCTGACTCGCACTCCCACTCCAGGCATGGGTTGGCCGGACTGCGGACCCGAGGAAACATACACCCCTACCACGATCGCTCCCGCGATGGTCTGCCCCGCCTGACCCTCAATAAACCTAGTTTCCTCGCCAGGCTTGATCAGCACCACAGAAGGATCAGAAGCCTGGCCGCCGCCCGGAGTGGTGGCCAGCGTCGTCGTGATCGTGAAATTCACGGTTGATCCGCCACTGGCGGCCGTCACCGTGGTTTGCGAGTACGAGTACCCGGGGCTGATAAAGCTGGCCAGAAACAGCACGCTCGCTTGACCCTGTGCGTCGGTCAACATGGTCACCGAGGTTCCGCCCCCGGCCGAAGCACTGCCGATAGGGCCAGGCGCTAGCGTGCCCTGTCCTTGAGCGATGGTAAACTCCACCGCCGTGCTGGCCACGGGGTTACCCGCCGTATCCTTCACCTCGACCACCATCGGCTCGGGGCTGATCATGAACTCGCGCACCACCTGCCCGTTGCCCGAAACGATGGAAATCCCTCCGGCAGGTCCCCCTCCTCCGGGCGTTCCCGGAGCTACGGTGAGCGTGAAGGATGCCAGCAACGCCGTGCCGATGGTCGCGTTGACGGTGAAGGTGCCAACGGTACTCGGCGCCACGACCACCGCTTGCGCGAACCCTTCAGCGTTGGTCGCCGTCATGGCCGACTGGATGCTGGCGCCCACGGCGGCCGTGGTCCAGGTGAGGGACACTCCGGAGAGCGGACGCCCGGCTGAATCCAGAACCCGCACCACCAGCGGCAACGAGGTAGCGGCCGGCAGTAACGTCTGATTGTTGTTGTACTGGAGGAAGCTCGCCGGCGTCCCGGTCGAAGCCGGGCCCGCAACCGAAATCCGACTGGTGGGCAAGCCCAACGCAAGCTGTCCACTGAGATCATTGGTGAGCAAATCAATCCGATACAGGCTGCTCGCGGTGGCGAAATACAAGAACCGAGCCTGCGGCAATTCCCGCGAGACCGCAGCAGCCAGCAAACTGGGAGGCGTACCGAGGGAGCCGAAGCTGGGCACACTGATGTTGAACGGACTGATCGTAATTTCGTAAAGAGTCTGGTTCTGGTTGGCTAGCGCAAAGGCGCGATTATTGGACACTACCAACAGGGTGTCCAGCACCACGCCGAAGTTCGGAATCGAGCCGGCCAGCGTCTTGTTGAGCAAATCGAACAACAGAACCGAAGAATTGCCCGCCACCGGCGTCTGGTTCACGGCGATCGCGTAACGGCCATCCGGCGTGAAGGAGAGCTTCCCTGGCTTGCCGTTGACCCCGATGCCCTCAGTCAGGGTGAACGTCATCGTGCGCGGATCAATCTCGTAGACCCGGTTGACGGTCGTGACATAGACCATACCGTTGGGGCCGACGGCCACTCCGGTGGATGCCCCCGGGATGGAGACCGAGCCCACCACCGGATAGTTGCTGGCCGTCAGGTCCACAGCCACTAAGCGCTGGTCAGTGGGGCTCAGGACAAACGCCCGGGTCGAGTCCAGGCTGACGGCTACGTCAGTGGGGTTTGTCCCGGCATTCACCGGGACAGGATTCGGCAGCGTTGTCCCCGTGCCGGTGATGTCGAAGATAAACAGGCTGCCTGCGGTGACCAGCAGCCGCCTGACATCGGGAGTCACCGCCCCCGCCGTGCCGTTGTTCAACAGGGAAATGCGCTGAAGCACGTTCAACGTCGCCCCGTCGAGCACCAGAACCGTGTCCGACCCCGAGCCGCTGACCACAAAGTACCTGGTCCCGGCCGGATTCGAGAACGCCGCCAGGGACGCCGGCGAAGCCTGTACGGACGTGATGAAGGCAAACGGATCAGCGGAAAAAACGCTGACCGTCTGATTGGTCGCCGGTCCGCCGGGCATCAGGAAAAGCCGTTGCGCTTCGAGCCCGGCAGCCAGTGTGAAGAAAACCAATGGAACAACAAAATGTTTGCGCAAAACCATCGAACACCTCGTCTGCTCAGGGATTGGTTCGAGCGAAGCGGGCAAGATTCAGTCTAGCACCCGGGCGGGTTGCTTGGAAAGCTGTGTGATGAGGATCCCAGCAGACAAAAAAAGAGGGGAGCCGAAGCTCCCCTCTCTCGGAAATACCGCAGTGAGGCTTACTGGCCCAGCGTCTCGCTGGAGAACCCAGTACGGGTGCTGAGCGGGGCGTCAAGGACCAGCGCCAGGTAGCCGTGCGAAACCTTCGCAGCGCCCAGGTCGCTGACGAAGGCGAACCCGTGAGCATACTGGAACCGGCACTGGGCGATGATGTAGCCCTGGAAGCCGGGCGTCGCAGTAACGCCGTGGGTTCCGCCAGCCGACAGCGTGAACGCCAGGATCGTGCCCGCCGCCACCGTGCCGGAGGTCTGGGCCGGGGGCGCTGCGCCGCCGCCTGCCGTCTCACCGTAGTAGTTCAACGTGCAAGCGCCGGCCTGCGTCGCGGTCCCGAACGGATCCTGCGAGGTGTTGGCGATCGCGATCCCGGTGTCAAAGCCTGCCTGGTTGCTCACGAACGGGAACAGCAGGTTCGTGGTGCAGGGATTGATCACGAAAACGCTCGAAGGCGAGCCGGTGTCGGCAAACCGCGGCAGTGGAGCCGACGAGCTCTGGCCGGTAACCGTCGAAATCGGAGCGAAGCTGGAAGATGCCGACGCCGTGCCGAGACCCGGCAGGTTAGCCGCCGTGTTGGCCGCATACGCGACGACGATCCCCACCTGCACGTATCCGGGCGCCAGAGGATCGGCGTCCATCACCTCCCAAACCGCGATACCGGTCCCGCCCGAAATCGCGATGGGAGCGATTGCGTAACCAGAGGCCGTGCCGGTAGACGCGGTGGCCGAAAAGGCCCCAGCCCCATTCGCATCGGTGGTTACCATTCGCAGCTTCAGATTGCTGTCGCCAGAAACAGCCGTCTCCCTCACCGTGCCGTACAGAACCACACCGGCCGGCACGTTGCTGAACACTACCCGGAAGCGAGTCCCGTGGTCCGCCAACCCGGCGATGTTCAGCCCGTTGGTGCTCGGGAAGGCCGGGTTGTAGAAACCGGTCTCCGTGTTGTAGAGCAGACCGCCGGGGCCGATGCCCGGGGGCGAATCCTGCGGCGCCGGCGGGGGCGAGACATCCGGGGTGGACCCAAGCGCCACGTTGCGACGCTTGAATGCGGTCGCAAAGCCCTCCGTGAACCTGACGGAGAAGGTCAAACTACCGCTCTTCGTTGGGTCGGTCGCGAGATCCTTGTTGGTTGACACACACTGCAACAGCTTTGCCACAGTGTCGCGATACGACACCGACAAACCTTTCAGCACGTAACCCACGATCTGCTGCGGGTTATTCACAGCGACCGAGGTCTCGCCGCTGATCGAAACAAACATCACAATCTGGGTCGGAACCAGGGTGGCCGAGGTGCCCAACTGATTGGCGTTGGCGCGGATGTTCTTGATGCGAATGATCCGCGTGGCCGTCGTTCCCGGCGGATCAATCGGAACGCCGAGCCACACAATCGAGTTGGAGCCCGCGTTGCGGCCCTGGTAAACGTTGCGCACAGCAATCGGACCATCCGGCGGCGGAGTGCCGTCCGGACCTGCCGTCGCATACGGCAAACCCGTGCCGCCGACGCCGTAATGCTCGCATCCCGTCGTCGAGGTGCACGGATTCTGATACGCCGGCGCCGGGTCGTCAATCATCAACAGCGCTTCCGATGCAGGATCCGCAACCAGTCGGCTGGTGACGTTGGTGTTCAGAAAGATCTGAACGTTCACCCTGGGCACCCGCACCCCGGGCGCCGTCGGCGTGCCGCCGGTGCAGTTGAGCACCAGATCACCGACCAGCTCGGCCAGGCCTTCAGCCCGCAAGGTCGGCGGCACGGCGGCGTTCGCGGTGCAGACGAATGCCGCGGGTACCTGCGCGTTCGCCGTGACGGTGGCCACCAGAATCACGGCTAGCGCGAAAACTACTTTGCGAAATTGTACCATCTGCTTCTCCTTAGTGAGATTCGAGTTGGTGAAAGATCTTTCTCAACCTGAACTAACTGGTACTGCTCATCTCCGACGGGCCGTGCCGTTCCTGCCCTCTCAGCGGCCCGGCCTCGCCGTGACCTCTCGAACCGTTGACCGGTTTCTTGTTCTTATTTTTCGATGTTGGGTGCTCGCGGGATTGCAAAATTGAAACAGTGCCGCAAAGCCTTTCGGACGCGGACAAATCTATTGTTACCACTGCTCGCCACCCTAAGTCAAGCCCAAAGTGCAACCTAGCTTGACCGGGTTGGCGAACCCGCCAGCTTGAGCCAACGATTCAGAGCGTCATTAAATCATGAGCGCCCCGCAGAAGTCAACCACTTTCAAACGAACGGCTCTCAGCAACCGCCTCATCCCCAGCCAGGCCGATTGAGAATCACCGCCTCGACGCCTGGAACCAGTTGCAGAAAAAGATGTTAAGCGCCCACTGCCCCGCGGCCTAACAGCGCTGGCCCGGCTACCCGCCGCATGCCGCGAACCCAGCCGTCCTACCGCCCCAGCGGCGTCAGCGTGATACGACGGAACTCCACCACTCCGTGATCGCCCTGCAACAGAATCGGCCCGGGCTCAGCTTCGTTGGGATCAATGGCGATGGCCGTCAGGCCCTCGATCTCGCGGTTGTCAATGATCTTGACGCCGTTGAGCACAACGGTCACCATGCGCCCGATCAGTCGAATGTCCAGCGTCTGCCATTCCCCCGCCGGCTTGCTGGCGTTAACCGCGGGCAGAATGCGGCTGTAAATGGCGCCGTTGCTGTGGCCGGAGACCGGCCGTCCGTAATCCTCGAGGATTTGCACCTCGTAGCGGCCCCGCAGGCCGATCCCCGAGTTGGACCGCGGTCCCACGCGATACTCGACGTGCAAATTGAAGTTCCAGAACTTGGCTTCCGTGGCTAGATTGGGGGCCGGCGCCTCGTTGACCAGAATGCCATCCTTGACCATCCAGCGCGGTTCACGCGCCTCGCCGATGGCCACCCAGCCGCTGAGGTCCTTGCCATTGAACAACTCGATGGGCCGGCCCTCGCGCCACGTGCCATCGTCTTTCTCCGTGATCACAGGCGCGCGCACGCCGGTCCACCGGACGGGCCGCTGTCCGGGCAGTCGGAACTCGCCTACCAGCTTGTCGTCTTTCAGGCGCGCGCTCCATTGGCCCCGCACTTTCTTGCGCTCTCCGCCCACGCGCCAGGTGCGCTCGAAAGCGAAGCGCAGCCGGCCGCGCCGAAGGCTAAGCTCCGGGATGTCGTCCATCTGTCCGCCCGGCGCGCCGACGAACTTGCCTTTCAACTCGGGCGTGCCTGCGCCGGTGATCTCCAGCCACCAGGCGCGCCGCTGCCCCTCGGGCTGAATGTTCCAACGACCGTTGAACGCCTCGTCTCCGGCCGACAGCAGGCCGGCCCCAAGCCACATCGCCAGGAAAGCGCTCCGCATGCCGGTCTACTCTATCACAGGCTTCAGGGGGCTTCACAGCACCACGGTGGCCAGATCCACAGGGGATCGCAGGCCCTCGACCACCACGATGCCGCTCTCCGTTACGTGGTACTTCCGGCGGTCGGCTTCCAGGTCGTAGCCGATCGTGGTATCGGGCGGAATGCGCACATTCTTATCCAGGATGGCCCGCCGGATCCGCGCCCGCCGCCCGATGTCGCAGTTGTCGAAAATGATCGAGTCCTCCACCACCGCGCCGGAGTGCACGCGCACGTTGCGCCCGATCACCGAGTTGCGCACCAGCCCTCCGGAAAGAATGCTCCCGCCGGAGACCACCGAGTCAATCGCCTGTCCGCGGCGCCCCTCTTCATCGAAGACGAACTTGGCGGGCGGCGTGGCGTAGCTGGCCGTGCGCAGCGGCCACTGCCGGTTGTAAAGGTTCAGCGCCGGATCCACGGCCCGCAGGTCCATATTGGCCTCGTAGTAAGCCTCGATGGTTCCCACGTCCCGCCAGTAGGCCGGCTTGCCCGGAGGTTCGCCCGGGATCCGGTTCTCCGCGAAGTTGTACGCGTACATCGCCGAGCGGCCCACCATGGAGGGCAACACGTCGCGGCCGAAGTCGTGCGAGCTGTTCTCATCGGCCGCATCGCGCTCCAGCTCGCGCAGCAGGGCGCTCGTGGAGAAGATGTAGTTGCCCATAGAGGCATAAACGCGCTCGGGATCGCCCGGCATGGTCGGCGCGTTGGCCCGCTTCTCGTAGAAGCCCACGATGCGGCCTTCACCGTCCGCCTCGATGACCCCGAACTCGGCCGCCATATGCCGCGGCACAGGAATGGCTGCCACCGTGACGTCGGCCTCTCGGCGCTGGTGATATTCGATCATCTCGCGGATGTTCATCCGATAAATGTGGTCGGCGCCGAAAATCGCCACCACGTCGGGAGCCGACTGCTCGATCAGATTCAGGTTCTGGTAAATGGCGTCCGCCGTGCCCTGATACCAGGTCTCGCCCGGCGAGCGCATCTGCGCCGGCACCGGAATGATGAAGTGGTTGCTCAGCACGCCGCTGAACTGCCAGCCGTCGCGCAGGTGCTGGAGCAAGGACTGGCTGCGAAACTGGATCAGAACATAGATCGAATAAATGCCGGAGTTGATGAGATTCGACAACACAAAGTCAATGATGCGGTACTTGCCGCCGAAGGGCACGGCCGGCTTGGCCCGTTCCTTGGTGAGCGGGTAAAGGCGCGTCCCTTTCCCTCCAGCCAGTACGAACGCCAGTACGCGAAGTTCCATCGCCGTCAGCCCCCTGGGAACGATCAATCAAGCTGGTATTCTGGCAAGCTCGAAGGGGCGGCGGCAAGGCCGGGCAAGTCGGAGGCCGACGACTCTACTCCACGCGGCGCGAAATCATGGTCAGGTAGGCCAAGGCTCCTGCGGCGCTGATGCAGCCCGCGATCGTCAGGGCCAGCCCGAACGACCCGCTGGCGTGCGCGATGAAGCCGGTGAGAGCTGGGGCGATAATGCCGCCCACGTTGCCGCCGAAGTTTTGGATCCCGGAGACCGTTCCAACCAGCCGCCGCGAGCACACCGCCTGCGTCAACGTCCAGGAATTCGGCGAAACTAAACCCAGCCCGCACATCGAAAGGATCAGCAGGCGTACGGCAACCATATTGTCCTCGACCATGCCCGCCGGGATGATCAAACACGCGATCAGCAGTCCGGTCACAATGAAGCCCTTGCGCACCGCGGTCTCGCGCATCCCTCGGCGCACCAGCCAATCGCTGGCGATGCCGGCCAGCAGAATAACCACCGACATGATCAGGAAAGGAACTGAGCCGTACACCGCCATCTGTTCGGTCGTAAATTTCCTCTCCAGCACCAGGTAGCCGGGCAGCCAGTTCACGTAGACAAACCAGACGTAATCGAAGGCGAAAAACCCCAGGAAAATGCCCAGCACGCTCCGCTGCTTGAAGAGGGCCAGCCCTTCCAGGAAACTGGGCGCAGCCCGCCTCTCCGCAGGCGATGTCCGGGGGGCTTGCGCGCCTCCCATGAAAAGCCACCATGGCAACAGCCACACCACCGGCGCCAGACCGCTGACCAGGAAGAAGGTTTTCAGCCCCCGCGCAGCCAACAGGGGCGCGCCCACGGCCGCGATGAGCGCCTGACCGAGGCGCACTCCCGTCAAATAGAGACCGATTACCGTGCCGCGCTCCCTCTCAGGAAACCAATTCGCCACCGCTCGCGCCGCCGCGGGAAAGGCCACCGCTTGCCCGATCCCCTGCACCATGCGCAGCAGGATCAGCACGGCCAGGCTTCCCGCATAGCCCAGCAACGCCGACGCCGCCGACCACAGCGCGTATCCTCCGGCCATCACGCCTCGCACGCCCCAACGGTCCACGGCCCAGCCCGAGGGCATCTGCATGAAAGCGTAACTCCACCAGAAGGCAGACAGCAGGATGCCCATCACTGCCGGCGTCAAGCCGAGCTGTTGGATCATCTGCGGTGCTCCCACCGCCAGCGCGCCGCGGTGCGCATAGCAGAACAGCATGCCGGTGAACAGCAACACGGCCAGCCACCAACGACGCGGCGAGAAGGACTGCGAGATGATGGGCTCCACCGTGGGGTCTTGCGGCGGCGTCTTCATGGGTTTGCCGGCGCGAACAACATATCACACGCCGCTGCCTCCCCGCGCCGACCTCAAAGGCGACCAAGCGGCGTCTCAGCGCCCCTTGCTTTTGAGCCGATAATCCCCCACCGACGGCAGCCGAACCACTTTGCACATGCCGAACAACCGCGACCGCGCGCGCTCGCCGATCTTCTCGGCCAGCGAGACCCGATACCGCACCCTTTCCGGCAACCCCGGCGAACGCTCGATCAGGCTGTCGCCCGCCGCGTCGTCCGGCAGATTCGTCGTGGCGATCAGCGGCTTTTGATAATTCGATCGGTGCGTGACGATGGCGGTGATGGTGTCAATCACCCACTCCGGCGCGCGCTGCGATCCCAGATCGTCCAGCAGAAGCACCTCCGCTTCCAGGGCCGACCGGTACGCCTCGCGATCGCTCGCGCCCGCCATCTCATCCCAGCTCGCGCGGATGCGCCGCAACAGCTCCTGGTAATCGAAGAAAATTCCCTCGAACCCACGCGCAATCAGCATGCGCAGCACGGCCACCGCCAGATGCGTCTTGCCGGTGCCGGGTTCGCCCATGAGGAGCAGCCCCGGTTGCTGCGGCTGCGGAAACTCGCGCACGTAAGAACGAAGTGTCAGCAAGACGGCGGCCATCTGCCGGTGCGCCTGCGGGCTCTCGGTCGGCAGCTTGAAATTGTCCAGCGACGCGTTGCGATACAGCGGCGGGATGCCGGCCCGTTCCTCCAGCTCGTCCACCCGGCGTGAGAGCCGGCAGTCGCACGGCTCGGCCCCTGTAAGCCCGTCGCGCTCGACAATCCTCCAGCCTGTGCCGCCGCAATCCGGACACACTGCCTCGCTCATGGTTCTCACATTATCGCGCCGCCGAGGGGCCGCAGAGCGCCGCCGTCCGCCCTGCCGCCAGGCGCCTTCGTCGCGCCCGCCGTGCTATTGTGGCGGTGAGGAACCCAGCGTGGCCGGCCGCCTCATCGAGAACTCGCTCAAACAGCTCGGACTGCGTCTGACACGCCAGCGCCGGCTCCTGCTGGATCTCATCGAACAGTCCCGCGTCCACCTGGACGCCGAACGCCTATTGCGCCTGGCGCGACAGCACGACCCCAGGATCAACCGCGTCACCGTCTACCGCACTCTCAAGATGCTGAAAGACACCGGCCTGGTGGATCAACTGGACCTTATGCATTGGGAGGGTGAGGCGCACTACTACGAAGCGCGCATGAAGCCCGAGCACGCCCACGTCGTCTGCATGCGCTGCGGGCGCATCGAGGAGTTCTACGGCGAGCCGCTTCAGAGACTGCGCCGCCGCATCGAGAACCACCTCGGTTTTCAGGTCCTGGTGGTGCGTACCGAGGTAGGGGGCTACTGCTCCCATTGCCGCACCATGCGCGCCCGCGAACTCGAGCGACCCACGTCCACTCCCCCCGCACAGCCCCGTCGCGGCCGGAGGCGCTGATGACTGAAATGCGGCCGGGCGCCGCCGCCCATCCGCCTGCCCTGCTGGTGGTAAGCAGTCCCTCGGGCCATCGCTCCGAGACGCCCCTGCATCCGCTGCCCTTTCACATCGGAAGGCTGGCGCAAAACCACCTTGTGCTGCGCGACAACCGCATCTCGCGCCGGCACGCACGCATCATCGCCGAGGAAGGCGCCTACGTCATCGAGGATCTTGGCAGTCGCTACGGCGTCTTCGTGAACGGCGCTCGAGCCCAGCGCCACCGCCTGCGACCGGGCGATCGCATCAGCTTCGGCTTCGAAGACTCTTACCAGCTCGTTTTCCTGCTGCGCGGCGCCGACGTGGAAGTCATGCCAGCCCGTCCGGAGGCTACCGCTCTTGCCCGCCTGCGCGCCACGCTGGAAGTAGCTCGCGCTCTCCAGGCTTCGCTCTCCACCGATGAGGTCCTGGCCGCAGTCGTGGAGGCGGCTTTGGCGATCACCGGCGGCCGTCGCGGTTTCCTGCTGCTGCTTTCCCGCGGGGAGCTCCAGGTGCGCGTGGCCCGCGACCGCACGGGACCGCTGTCGGACGCCCAACCCGCCGTCTCTCCCGCTCAACTGCGGCAGGCGTTGACCGAGCGCACCGATCTGTTTTCCATCCGCCGCGAAGCCGTGGGCGGGGGAATCGCCATCCCGCTGGTCCGCATCCGCACGGGCGCCGCACAGCAGACCAGCGTGCTCTCGCCTCTGGAGGACACCGTCGGGCTGCTCTACGTGGAAACCGACGATGGCGCTGAGTTGCCCGCCGGCGGCCAGGAATTGCTCACCACGCTGGCGCTGGAGGCTTCCACGGTCCTGGAAAACGCGCGCCTGCTCGAGCAGCAGTGGGCCCGCCAGCGCATGGAGAACGAACTCCGCATCGCCCGCGGGATTCAGGAAAGCCTGCTCCCACGCGCCCTGCCCTCCAGCTCCTGGCTGCGGGCCGCCGCCGCCAGCGTTCCCTCGCGGGAGGTCGGCGGCGACTACTACGATCTGCGACCGATTTCAGACGACTGCTGGGCGCTGGCGGTGGCCGACGTCTCCGGCAAAGGCGTTGGTGCGGCGCTGCTGGCGGCGCTGCTTCAGGGCATGTTCGTGGCGGCCCCCTACACGCGCCTCCCCATCGAAGAGATGATGGGACGCGTCAACCGTTTCCTGCTTGAGCGCACGGGCGGCGAACAGTACGCGACCCTGGTTTATGGCTTGCTGGAATGCAGCGGGCGCATGCGCCTGGTGAACGCCGGGCACCCGCCGGTCCTTTTGCTGCGAAGAGGAGAGGTCCATCGGTTAGTCGCCCGCTCGGTGCCCATCGGCCTGCTGGAGGAGGCGGCCTACGTCGCCGACGATCTGCAACTGGAAGTCGGCGATCGGCTGGTCATTTATACCGACGGGCTCACGGAAGCCCGGAACGCCTCCGGCGAGTCCTTCGGACTCGGCCGTCTCGAGCGCCTCTTGCAGTCTCACGGCAGGCCCGGGGCCGAATCGCTTCACCGCCGGGTGCTCCAGGCGGTCCAGGAGTTCATCGGCGACGCCCAACAGCCCGATGACATCGCGCTGCTGGTGCTCGAATTCGGCCCGCCGGCGGAAACGGCCTGAACCTCCCACAAGCGCTCCCGGGCGCGATCTTTTCCGGCGTCCGCGCCCTCACCCAGCCCCGTTTCGGGCGAGAATCGGGTTATGCATCGGCTGACTTTCATCGTGCTGCTGAGCGCGCCCGCTCTGGCGCAGAGCGAGTTCGTGCGTGCGCCGCGCACCGACGCTCTGGTGGAAGTGGACGCCGCCCGCAAGGCCCCCTATCGCATCCCGCGCACCATCTTCGGGACCTTCCTCGAGCCCATCGGCAACGCCATCTACGGCGGGCTCTGGGCGCAACTCTTGCACAATCCCAGCTTCGAAGACGTCTTTTGGAGCGCGGAGCGCCTCCAGAGGGAGGTGGAAGCTGAACCGGCTTTGCTCCGTGCCTCGCGCATGGGCCTGCCGCTGCCCTGGGAGCCGCTCGACTACCAACAGGGCTGGCGTTATGAGCCGCGCTTCGGCGATGCCGCCAACGCGACTCGCTCCTTGCTGATTATGGCGTTGCCCGGCAGCCAGACCGGCGTGCGCCAGCGAGTTTACCTCCCCGTGCAGCGGGTGCTGGCTTACACCGGCAGCTTCTACGCGCGCCGAATGAGCGGACCCGCAGAGGTCGAGATCTCCCTGCGTCGGCGCAACCGGCCCGGGGAAACTCTGGCCCGCGCGACAGTCCCACTGCAAGGCGAAGGCTGGCGCCGTTACGAGTTTGCACTCACGCTGCCGGCGGGACGGCTGGCGCGCCTGGAAGCGGCTGACTTCGTCCTCGCCGTGCGCGACGAGGCGCGCATCCTCGTGGACCAGGTATTCCTCTACCCGGCCGACGCCGTCGAGGGTCTGAATCCCGACATGATCGCGATGGCCCGCGCCTTGCGTACGCCGCTGGTACGCTTCGGCGGCAACTTCACGTCGGGCTACCACTGGCGCGACGGGGTCGGCCCGCTGGATCAGCGCAGACCCATGCTGAATCAGGCCTGGGGCATCCCCGAGTACAACCACTTCGGTACGGACGAGTTCTTGCGGTTCTGCCGCTTGATCGGAGCCGAACCGCAAATCGCATTGAACCTGGGCAGCGGCGATCCCCAAGAGGCCGCCGATTGGGTACGCTACGTCAACCAGCGTTGGGGGTCAAGCCGCGGCGGGTTGCTGTGGGAATTAGGCAACGAATTGTGGGGAACCTTTCAGATCGGCTATCCGACCATCGAGCGCATCGCAGAGCGCACGCGCCTCTTCAGTCAGGCCGTGCGACGCGTGGATCCCCACGCGAGGTTGATCGCCACGGGCGAAGATCCCGATCGCTTCCGCCAGTGGAACGCTCGTCAACTCGCCATTGCCCCGGAGGCCTTTGATTACCTGGCCACGCACTTCGTCGTCGGAGCTCAGGTGCGCCGGCAGGATCCCTCGCCGGAGTTCGTGGCGCAGGCCTCCCTGGCGTTGCCCGTGGGTCTGGAACGCCGCTTGCGCCAGATGAAGGCCCAGATTGACGAGAACCCGCGCACGCGTGACCGCGTGAAGATCGCCTTCACGGAGTGGCTGTTCCACGGCCCCAATGACCGCGTGCCCCGCTTCACCAACATGGGCGGGGCTTTACTGGCCGCCGGGTTCCTCAACACTCTCATGCGCGTGGCGGATTTCACTCCCATCGCCAACATGACCGGGCTGGTCGAGTTCGGCGGCATCTGGCAAAAACGCGGTCAGGTCTACGGCGTGCCGGCTTATTGGGCGTTTCGCATGTACTCGAACGCTGAGGCTTCGATCCCGATCGCGGTGCGCACCACCGCGGAAGGTTACGACATCAGCGAAGGTAACACGCGCATTCCCGACATTCCCGATGTGCCCTATTTAGACGTCGTCGCCGCACTCAACGACGCAGGCGACCGCCTGACGCTTTTCGTCGTCAACCGACACCTGGAGCGCGACCTTCCCACGGAGGTGCGGGTGAACAACTTCGACCCCGCTGCTGAAGCCCGCCTGCAAACCCTGAGCGCTGTCAGCATCTACCAGCCGAATGACGAAGTCCGGCCCGAAGCCGTGCTGCCGACGCCCGGCGTGATCCAGGTTCCCGGCCCGCGCTTCCAGCACATCTTTCGTCGCGCCAGCGTGACGGTGATGGAGCTGCGGCGCAAGTGAACGGTTCCCCCCGGCGCTTCCCTTTGCCCTTTCGGGCCGTGCGCTTGACCGCTCGGCGCGCTCTGGCTGGCCTCAGCACCACAGACGCGCGGCGGAAATCCCAGCTCGACTCCGGATCCCTCGCGAACTGACGGTGGGAAGTTCGCTGTCGCGGCCACGCTACGCGGCCAGTCCGTCGAAGAGCACCGTGCTAAGATAACGCTCGCCGGAATCCGGCAGAACCACCACGAAGGTCTTGCCGCGAAACTCAGGTTCCCGCGCCAGTCGCACCGCCACCGCCACCGCAGCCCCCGAGGAGATCCCCGAGAGAATGCCCTCCTCGGAAGCCAGCCGGCGGGCCATTTCAATGGCCTCCTCGTTGGTCACCAACTCGATGCGATCCACCAACGACAGGTCCAGCACCTCGGGGACAAAGCCCGCACCGATCCCCTGAATCTTGTGCGGGCCGGGGCGCAACGGCTCCTTGCGCAACGTCTGCGTGATGACCGGACTGGCGGCCGGCTCGACGCCCACCGAAATGATCGCCTTCCCCTTGACCTGCTTGATGTAGCGCGAGACGCCCGTGATCGTGCCTCCGGTACCGATGCCCGCCACCAGGACATCCACCGCGCCCTCGGTGTCCTCCCAGATCTCCGGACCCGTGGTCTTGAAGTGGATCTCCGGGTTGGCTGGATTCTTGAACTGCTGCGGCATCACGTAGCGTTCCGGATCCTCCGCCACCATCTGCTCGGCCTTCTCCACCGCGCCCCGCATCCCCTTGGCGGCGTCCGTGAGGACCAGCTTGGCCCCGAAGGCCAACAGCACCTTCCGCCGCTCCAGCGACATGGATTCCGGCATCGTCAGCGTAATTGGGTAGCCCCGCGCCGCCGCCACAAAGGCCAGTGCGATCCCCGTGTTCCCGCTGGTCGGCTCGATGATCTCCTTGCCCGGTCCCAGCAAGCCGCGCCGCTCCAAATCCCAAATCATGGCCGCCCCGATGCGGCACTTGACCGAGTAGCCGGGATTCCGCCCCTCGATCTTCGCCAACATCGTCACCGGCAATCCAGCCGGAATTCGATTCAATCGCACCAGGGGCGTGCGCCCGATGCTCAGCGAATTGTCTTGGTAGTACATGAAGCTCTCTAGCCCCTCCTCGGCAATAGCCGCCAATAACCGCCCGGCGCACCTGGCACAAACCCTGGCTGCCGGCACGCACGTAGACCGGATTGCATCTCGTCGCCGCTTCCCTCTTCCGCCTCCTGCGCTCCTTCAGATCTCCCAATTCGGCACATAACGCGCTTGCTTCTCTTCCCAGGCGCGCACCAATTCGGCAAACGTGGTCTGGTCCACGATCTGGGAGACGGCTTCATCCAGCCGGCGCCACAGATCGCTCAAAGGCGTCTCCGCCTTGCGCCTGCCGGATGGCTTGGCGCCGCCCTCCATAACGCGCAAGACCTCGCCCACCGTGATGGTGTCCGCCGGCCGAGCCAGCAAGTAGCCTCCTTCGGCGCCTCGCCGCGACTCCACGAATCCCGCCTGCCTCAGATTGGCCAGAATCAGCTCCAGAAATTTCTGCGGAATCTTCTGCCGCCGCGCGATGTCGGCGATCCGCACCGGCTCGGTCGTCTTCCGGGAGGCCAGATCATAGATCGCATAGAGCGCGTAAACACTCTTCTGGGGAAACCTCATGGCGCAGCGTCCGGCGGTTTCCTAATCTCTATAGAGATTATCGTCTATCGGGGCGCCTCGTCAACCCGCACTCAGACGTCGCAAATGGCGATGGCCTGATCCAGCGAACGCAGCGGGTCTCGCACCGGGGTGTACTCATGCGCCAGATAGCCCTGGAAGTTCAGGTCCACGATGGCCTGCGCGATGGCCCGATAGTTCAGCTCCTGCGTCTCGTCGGGCTCGTGCCGGCCGGGATTGCCGGCGGTGTGGAAGTGCCCGATCCACTGGATATTGTTCCGGATCGTGCGAATGATGTCGCCCTCCATGACCTGCATGTGGTAGATGTCGTACAGCAGCTTGACCCGCGGCGAGTTGACGCGTTTGACGACCTCGACCCCCCACGCCGTGCGGTCACACTGGTAATCAGGGTGGTTCACTTTGCTATTCAGCAGCTCCAGGCAGATGGTGACGCCCTTGTCTTCGGCCTGCGCCTTCACGCGATTCAGAAACGCCACGCAATTCTCGATGCCTTCCTCGTCGGAAAGGCCGCGGCGATTGCCCGAGAGAGCGATGACGTTGGGGGCGCCGAAGGCCGCGGCGCGATCAATCATTTCGCGAAATCCCGGCTCGATCTGCGCGTGGGCCTCGCGCCGATTGATCCCATTCGTGAGGGTGTGGCCGCCGGCCGGCGCCATCGTGGGGATCAAGCCGTACTTCTTCAAGGTGGGCCATCCATCCGGCGGGATCAGGTCCAGGCCCTTCAACCCCAGGCGTGCGGCCTCACGGCAGATTTCCTCCAGAGATAAGCCCTTGCCGAAGCACCCGCGCGTGGCGGCCTGCTTGAGGCGTCCTTTGCGGGGAACAGCTTGGGCCGAGGATTTGGCCGCCAAACCCAGCGGCCCCAGTACACGGAACCAGTCTCTGCGCGTCATGGCTTTCATAGTATAAGACGACCGCCGGGTTCGCCGAGCGCCCTCAGCGCCGCCGCCAACCTGGCTGCCGGGGGAAACCCGGGCCCCCGCCTGAGGCGTTTCCCCGCCGACACCCTTCCTGCCCGCCTCTGTTATCATGAGAGCCAGATGAGCTTGCTCTCGCCACGCCTGCAGTTGAAGGTTGCGCAGAAGCAGATCCTTACGCCCAGCCTCATGCAGATGGTGGCTGTCCTCCAGTTGAACCGGCTGGAGCTTAAGGAACTGATCGCGCAGGAAGTGGCCCAGAATCCCGTCCTCGAGGAGGCCGGCGACGAAGCGGCCGAAGAACTCAGCCCCGAGGAAGTCCAGGCCCTGCTGGAGGCGGAGGCCGAGCGCGCCGAGCCGGCCGACCGCGCTCTGCTGGAGGCCAGCAACGGCGAGAACTACCCCGGAGAGACCGGCCTAACCGAAGCCGAAGGCGAAACTCCCGAGGCCTCGGAGGCGCTCGACGAAGTCGAGACCCCGGCGCTGGCGCAGGCCTCAACGGCGACCGATCCCTTCGATGAGATTGATTTCGGCGCTTTCTTTGAAGAGTATCTCGACCCAGGCTACCGTTCCCCGGCCGCCGAGCAGATCGAGCGCCCCTCGCTGGAGAGCTACCTCTCCCAGCCGGTCACGCTGGCCGATCACCTCCGCGCCCAGCTCAGCATGATGCCGCTCGAGGATGCGCTGCACGACGCCGCCGATTCCATCATCGGCAACCTGGACGAAAACGGCTACCTCACCGCGACCCTGGAAGAGGTGGCCGCCAGCGGAGAACACAAGCTGGAGCACGTCGAGCAGGCCCTCAAAATCGTGCAATCGCTCGAGCCCGCCGGAGTCGGCGCCCGCGACGTACGCGAGTGCCTGCTGTTGCAGTTGGAGAGCCGCAACGCCCGCGGCGGCGTCGCCTGGCAGATCGTCGCCGACCACCTGAAGCTGGTCGAGAAACGCAATCCCAAGGAGTTGGCGCGGCTGCTCGGACGGCCCCTCGAGCACATCCAGATCGCCCTGGACGTGATTCGCAGCCTGGACCCCCGACCGGGCTTGAAATACTCCGGCCCAGGCGCTCGACAAATCGAACCCGATGTCTACATCTTCAAGGACGGCGACGCCTACCGCGTGGAGCTCAATGACGACGATCTGCCCCAACTGCGTCTGAATCCGCAGTATCGGCGGATGCTGGACCGCACGCAGCAGACCGACAAGACGGTGCGCAACTACGTCAAGGAACGTTTCGCCTCCGCGCTCCAACTGATGAAGAACATCGAGCAGCGCAAGCAGACCATCCTGCGCGTCTGCGAGGCCATCGTCCGCCGTCAAACCGAGTTTCTCGACCGCGGCCTGGACTACCTGAGGCCCATGATGATCAAAGAGGTGGCCCAGGAAATCGGCGTGCACCCCTCGACCGTCAGCCGGGCAGTGGCCAACAAGTATGCGCACACGCCGCAAGGCGTCTTCGAGCTGCGCTACTTCTTCTCCGAGCCCGTGCAGGGGCCTTCCGGCACCCTCATCCCCCTGCTGACTCTGAAACGCATGGTCAAGAAAATGATCGAAGAGGAAGACCCCGCACACCCGCTGACCGACGAGCAGATCGCCGCACGACTCAAGGCCGCCGGCATCCACGTGACGCGGCGCACGGTCGCCAAATACCGGGAGGATATGCGAATCCCTTCGACGCATCAGCGCCGCCTGCGCTCCTGAGCGGCGCACGGCGGCGCGGGTCAGGGATTCCTACTGCGAGGGAGCATGAAGATCCATTACACCGGCAGAACCAGCGCACTGCTTCCCGCTCAACAGCGGAAAATCGAGACCAAGTTCGCCAAGCTGGCCCGCATGCTGGACATGAAGCGCGGCGAGCGCGAGGCCCACGTCATCCTCAAGGGTGAACGCCACGTTCGCCACGCCGAGATCAAGGTGCGCTTCCACGACCATGACCTGGTGGGCGTCGGCTCCGGCGGCGACGACTACCTGGCCATGCACGAGGCGCTCGAAAAGCTCGAAAAGCAGGTGCTCAAATTGCGCACCAAGTGGCGGGACATCAAGCGCGCACCGCGACAGCAATGGCCGCCCGCCGAATCCGCCGAGGAATTGCCCGAAGAAGCCGAAGAGTCCGGATCGGCTCTTCCCCGCGTCTTCCGCGTGATTGACAATCACGACGGGCGCAAGCCCATGACCCTGGAAGAAGCGCTGCTGGAAATGGGACAGGAGCGTGAGTATCTGGTCTATCGCGACGCCGAGACCGACCGCCTCTCGATCCTCGTCCGGCGGCGCGACGGCTTGCTGGATCTGATCCGCGCGTGAGTGCCCACGCCAACGCCCGGTCCGCCGCGCAGGAGAAAAACAAGGCCGCAGGCCCTCGCGCCCGCCCGCCCGAGCTGGTCGTCATCACCGGCCTCAGCGGCTCCGGCAAAGGCACCGTCCTCAAGTGTCTGGAAGATCTCGGCTACTACTCGGTGGACAACCTGCCCATCGAGCTGATCCCCAAGTTCGCCGAACTGACCCGCGATTCCCCCAACATCCGCGCCGCAGCCCTGGTCGTGGACATCCGGGAAGGCGAAGGCCTCCAGCGTTTCCCCACCATCTACCGGCGCATCCGACGCCAGATCCCCACCCGCCTCCTGTTCCTGGAAGCCGACGACGCCACACTCATCCGCCGCTTCAGCGAGACCCGCCGCCCGCACCCGCTCGGCGCGAGCCGTTCCGTGGCCCGCAACATCCAGCAGGAGCGCCGGCTCCTGGCCCCCATCCGCGCCCTCGCCGACCACGTGCTGAACACCTCCAAGTTCAACGTCCACGAGCTGCGCGACGTGGTTCGCGAGATCTTCGGCGGCGGCCCGGACCAATCGCGCATCATGATCTACGTCACCAGCTTCGGCTACCGCTACGGCGTGCCGCCCGATAGCGACCTCGTCTTCGACGTGCGTTTCCTGCCCAATCCGAACTACGTCCCGCGGTACCGCAATCTCAGCGGACGCCATCCCCAGGTTGCCCGCTTCATCCGCTCCTTCCCTCAGACCATGGAGTTCATCGAGCGGATCTCGAATCTACTCGTCTACTTGCTGCCCCATTACGTCCGTGAGGGCAAGAGCTACCTGACCATCGCCTTCGGCTGCACCGGCGGCCAGCACCGCTCGGTGCTCATCGCGGACGAAATCCGCAAGCGGCTGGCTCGCGCTGGCTACAAGGTCAAGACCACCCACCGCGACGTCTCGCGGGCGGCCTGAGGCCGACTCAGCTCGTCTGGGTCCGCAGGTGAAAGCTCTTCGGACGCGTCAGATAAAGATATCCCAGGTGCGATAGCGTGCAGCCGTGCCCGCTGTCCTTGATCCCCACCCAGGCCAGCTCCGGATCCAGGTAATCGCAGCGGTTGACGTAGACCGTGCCGGTCGCCACCCGGTGCGCCAATCGCTCCCCGCGCTCGATGTCTTCCGTCCAGATGGAAGCCGTCAGCCCGTAGGGGCTGTCGTTCATCAGGCGCACGGCCTCCTCTTCGCTATCTACTGGCATGATGCCGATGATCGGGCCGAAGCTCTCCTCCATCATGACGCTCATGCTGTGATCCACGTCCACCAGCACGGTCGGCTGGAAATAGTTCCCCGGCCCGGGCAATCGGCGCCCGCCGGTTAATACGCGCGCCCCTCGCGAGACCGCGTCGCGTACCTGGAACTCCATGAACTCCACGGCCTTGCTCTGCGCCAGCGGTCCCAGCGTTGTCCGTTCGTCCTCCGGATCCCCCACGACGTACTTTTCCACCTCGGCCACGTAGGCCTCCACGAAGCGCTGGAAAAGAGGCCGCATCACGTAGATCCGCTCCACCGCGCAGCAACTCTGCCCCGCGTTGTAGAAGGCGCCGTCCACCAGGTTCTCTACCGTGAAGGTGAAGTTGGCGTCCTCGCAGACGAAAGCCGGATCCTTGCCCCCCAGCTCCAGGCCCATGTCCAGCAGTTGCTTGGAAGCCTCCTGGTAAACCTGGCGGCCGCCCTCCACCGAGCCGGTAAAGGAGATGAAATCCACCGCCCGCGCCTCGATCAGCTTGCGAACCGTCTCGTGAGTCACGTGCACCGATGCGATCAGATCCGGCGGCAGATCGGTCTTCCGAAAGGCCTCCACAAACGCGTCGCCGCACAGCGGCGTCAGACGCGCATGCTTGATGAGCACCGCGTTGCCCGCCGCCAGCGCCGGCACGATGACGTTCACCGCGATCAGCAGCGGGTAATTCCACGCCGGGATGTCAAGCACGATCCCCAGCGGCTCGTGGCGAATGTAACGGCGGAAGCCCGGCTTGGGCCCCAGAATGTCGTCCTTCAACGACGAGGGCGCCAAACGCAGCATGGTCTCCGCGCGGTCCAGCATCGTGTCCACCTCGCGGCGCGCCTGGGCCAGCGGCTTGCCCATCTGACGTGTGATGTCCAGCGCCACCGATTCCTTCATGGCGCGGAAGGTTTCCAGAAACGGCCGGCAGATCGCCACCCGCTGCTCCACCGGCACGTCGCGCCACTCCTGCTGCGCCTTGCGCATGCGCTTCAGGATAGCTTCCAGTTCCGACTCCGGCGTGGCCTCCACCGTGCGGAAAAGCGTCCCATTGGCGGGATTGATCAGCTTCCAAACGGCGCTCTGACTCATGCTCTCTCCTTACCAGCTCTCCTCGTAGAGTCTTAGAAGATCCTCTCGCGTGCAGGGCCGCACGTTGGTGCGGTGACACGGGTCCTCGTAGGCCTTCTCAGCCAGTGCCGCCAGGCTCTCGCGCGGCACGCCATGATGACGCAAGCCGCGGCGGATGCCGAGCCTCTCGACGAAGGCCTCCAGCTCCTCCACCGCGCGCGCCGCCGCTTCTCGAACGCTCATCTGATGAACGGGCGCCCCGAACATCGCCGCCAGCCGTGCGTAATGCGGCTCGGCAGCCTCCAGATTGAAACGCATGACCGCGGGCAGGCAAAGCGCGTTCGCCAGGCCGTGATTCAAGCCGAACTCGGTGGAAAGCGGGTGCGCCAGCGAATGCGCCGCGCCCAGGTCCTTCTGGAAGGCGATGGCCCCCATGGTGGCGGCCACCTGCATGTAACCGCGGGCCTCGATGTCGCGCCCGTCACGCACGGCGCGCTCCAGGTAGCGGATGATCAGCTCCAAGCCGTGGATGGCGATGGCGTCGCAGAGGGGATGAAACACCGGACAGGTCAGCGACTCCAGACAATGCGTGAACGCGTCCATGCCCGTAGCCGCGGTCAGAGCGGGCGGCAGTCCGACGGTGAGCTCCGGGTCCAGGATGGCCCGCTTCGGCATCAGGTGCGGGCTGAAAATGATAATCTTGCGCCCCAGGCTGTGGGAAGTGATCACCGAAGAGCGCCCCACCTCGCTGCCGGTGCCTGCCGTGGTCGGAATGGCGATGATCGGATCGTAGGGACCCGTCATGCGTTCCCACCCCTGAGCCTGCGCCTCCAGCTCGGTGAGCGGCTCGCTGTGGCGCGCTTTGACGACAACCGCCTTGGCTGCATCCAGCGCGCTGCCTCCGCCCAACCCGATCACGCCGTTGCAACCGGCCGCCCTGTAAAGTTCCGCCCCCGCGATGACGTCGTCTTCGGTCGGGTTGGGGTGGACGTCGGCAAACACCTCGTAATGCACGCCGGATTCACCGAGCACGGCGCACACCGTTTCGAATGCCGGCGTCGCCCGCACCCCGGGGTCAGTCACCAACAATGGCTTTGCGACTCCGGTTTCCTGAAGGCACTCCGGCAAGCGACGCACGGCGCCGCAGCCGAACAAAATCCGCGTGGGGAAGGAAAAGACGCTGAGCTGTTCGAACATAGTCAATCACCTGTCGGCCGCCAGAGGCAGCACCAGTTTCTGAATCCAGTTGCGGAACTCGACCTGTCGAATCTCCTCCGAAAGCACGTCGTCATCAATGTCCAGTTGCCAGCGAAGATCCTTGCGCTGCGGTTCGCGGTGCAGGGCCTCCAGTTTCTCCACGTACGCATGCAAGTCCTCCGGACTCAGAAAGAAGCCCTCCGCGATCAGCTTGGCGCCGCGAGCTACGATCAGGCGCGCCATCTCGTGCAAATCGTATTCCGGATGGTACTGGGTGGCCCAAAAAATTCCCTTGCCGTGCCGGATCTCCAGCGCCTGCACCCGCGTGAAATCGTTCGTGGCCAGCAGGACCGCGCCCGGCGGCAATTCCGTCACCTCGTCCAGGTGGCTGATGAATCCGTTGTAGACCGGCGGCTTGCCTTCGAACATCGGGTGCGCCTGACCCTCCGGCGTCAGCCGAATCTTACGCGCCAGGCCCATCTCACGACCGCGCGGATTGGCTTCCACTCGACCGCCGGCCGCTACCGCCGCCATCTGAATTCCCCAACAGGTTCCAAAAGACGGAACCCCGACTTCGTAAGCGCGGCGCGCAAAAGCGATCTGGCGGCTGACCCGTTCGTCGTGCGTGTGATAGATCGTGAGGTTGCAGCCCGTCCACAAAATCCCGTCGTAATGTTCCGGTCCCAATCCGCCCGGCGGTTCCGCCTCGTCACTGGGCAGCCAGACGCTGTAAGCCGCGCCGGGCAAATTCCGCAGCAGCATCTCCGCATAAAGCCTCCAGGCGTGCTTCATGCCCACCTGGTCGAATTCCTCCCGGCTGGCTTTGGGATAACCGTCAATGATCAGGAAACGCAGCGGTCGCGAGCTCATCGTTCATTCGAGTTCAAGGATTCGACGATCGCCGGCAACTCCGCGTAATCACGGCAGACGGCGTCGGCGCGCGTCTGCGCGCTGCCGCGGTCCACCACCGCGGTGGTCAGGATGGCCCGGCAACCCGCGTTCTTGGCCCCCTCGATGTCGTTGTGCTCCCGATCGCCGACGTGCGCCATCTCTTCCAAACGGCACCCGGCCAGCTCCGCGGCCCGTTGAAACATGGCCGCCGCAGGCTTCGAACATCCCAGTTCGTCGGAAAACACGAAAGCCGAAAACAAACCCTCCAGACCGTAGCCGGCCAACAGCTCCCGCAGGGCGCGGCCCGGCGTGAAAATCGCGTCCGAGACCACCACCAGGGTGTAACGCGCCGCCAGTGCGCGCAGCGCCTCCGCGATGCCCGCCGCCAGGTCCGGACGAACGCGCAGCTCCATTTCTTCGTGCAGGCGCACCAGCTCCTGAAATTCCTCCGCAGGCAGATCGCGCTTCAACCCGGCCAGCACCACTTGCAGGCGCACGCTGACCGGCCATGTCACGTGCTGATAGCGCCACACCTGGCGGAAGGCGGCATCCGCCGTATCGTAAGCGCAATCCACCAGCGCCCGGTCTATCGGTGCGTGGCGCGCCAGGTACTCGTGCACCAATTCCCGACGCGCCACCGGCTTGGGCGGCAAGCCGAGGCTGCGTCGTTTCGGCTCGTCAGAGTCGTCAATGAAGACCGTATCCCAGAGGTCAAACGAGACGGCGCGGATCAGCGGCATGCAAAGATTCTCGAGCAGGATGTTGCCGGACGGCGTTTTTTGACAACGTTCTCAGTATAACCCGCCCGGGGCGCCTAAAGGTTGGCCTTGCCCGCCCGCGCCCGCAGCCACAGCAGGAATGTCAAGAACGCCCCGCAGCCGGCCACCCCCACCAACATCGTGAAGATCGGCCACAACTGCTGTCCCCAGGCTTTGTACATCCAGCCCACGATTTCTTCCTGAAAAATGGGGCCGATGGATCCCATGCCGTTGATGATCCCCGCCGCCGCCAGCGCGCCCCGTCGCGTTCCCACGTCTATGGCCCCTACGCCCGACAGCAACGAGTCCGGACCGAAGAGCATGAATCCCGCCAGCCCCATCGCCAGGGCGAAAAAGAAAACGCTGCGCGCCCCCAGCGTCGCCATCAGCACAAACGCCAGCGTCATCATCGCCAGCATCAGGAACGACAGAAACGCGCGGCGCCCTCGGAAGACCCTGTCGGAGACGAAGCCCGCCGAAACCACGCCCAGCAGGCCGCACAGCTCGAAGACCGTTGAGAGGTACCCGGCATGGTCGCCGCTCAGCCCGAAATTCCTCCGCAAGAAGAACGGCGCCCAGCTCCACAGCACATACCGCAGGAACTTGATGGTGAAATAGATCAACCCCATCAGCAGCACGCTCAGGACCACGTCCGCCGACCAACCCAGTGGTTCGCGACCGCCCACGGCCTTCGCGCCGGACGCCGGCGCTTCGCCCTCCTCTTCGAGCGGCGGCAGGCCGACGCTCTCCGGCCGGTTGGGATGCAGCACCATCACCGCCACCCACACCGCCAGCAGAGCCAGCGCCCCGCCGAAATACGACCACCGCCAGCCGGCGCGTCCCAGCAGCCAGGCTGCATACCAGGTCGCCGCCAGCGATCCCACTGCATAACAGCTTGACCACACGCCCAGCACGCTGCCCCGCTGTCGCCGGTGAAACCAGTACGCCAGGCTGCCGATGCAGCCCGGCCAGCCCGTGCCTTGCGCCACCCCGTTCAACCCCAGAAACAACGACAGAATCCAGAAATGGTTCGCCAGCCCGAAGACCAAGTTGCAACCGATCGAGATGCCGATGCCGATCACCAGCAGCCATCTCGGTCCCAGCCTGCGTCCGAAGTACGCGCTGGAGAATTGCCCCACCGCGTAGGCGGCCAGATACGCAGTGCCGAGGTGCGCCAGCTCCACCGAGGAGAACCCCAGCGCGCTCCCCATATCGGCCTTGGCCACATAAAACGGCTTGCGGCAAAAGTAGTAACCGGCGTAGGCCAGCCAGGTAGCGGCCAGAATGCGCGCCTGCCAGGGACGGTAGGCGCGAGCTAAATCTTCCGGTGACTGACCCGCACGGAGCCGCATTTCTGGGATTCTCGCACAGCGACCGCGGTTGATGGAGGAACTCGGCATCGAGCTCCGGCCCGCGGATGCGATTCGCGCACGCCGGCAGCCGTCATCTGCCGAAGGCGCGCAGCGGGTTCTCGACCATCAACGGCCGCACCCATCGCGGGTCCAGGCTCGGCAGGAAATCGGTGTAGATATACGTGTAACCGCGGTAGTTCCCGCCGCCCGGCTCACCCACGCGATACCAGCCGGCGTCCTGACTGATGAGGGTGTGGTTCAGCAAACGCTTTCGCGCCATGAAGCGTAGGCACTCGCGGTGCCAGTCCGCCGTCTTTTCGCTCACCCCGTCGAATTCCACCCACGCGCCCATCCGCGCTACACGCTCCTGGTATGAAAGATCTTTCTCGTTCTGCGCGTGGACCCAGACGAACTTTGACGCGCTGACCTTCTCAGCCGCCAGAATCGCCAGTTGCTCCAGAGCCGCCGGTCCGCCGCCGGTAGTGTGCGAGGCGATCGTCAGCCCGGTCTGCTTCGCGGTTAGCGCCGCCGCGCGGATCAGCTTGCGATCCAGCTCGTCCAACGGCGCGCCGCTCACCCCGGTCTTGATGAATCGCGGATGCATGCCCTCGACGCCGCGCCGCGCCTCTTCCACCCACCGCTGCGCAAGTTGCTCGGCGCTTTCTTGACGCGCGAACGCCGGCACATACTTGTGTCCCGCGGCCCCGTAAATGCCGGTGTTGGTCCACAACTCCACGCCCGAAGCTTTTGAGAGCCGCCTCAGCAACACCGGATCGCGTCCCAGATAATTGGGCGTGCACTCCAGGATCCGCCGGCAACCGAAAGCCGCCACAGCCTCCAGCTTTGGGAGCGCCACGCGGAAGACCTCCTCGCGATCGTAACGCCCGGGCCGGATCTGGTCTGCCCCGATGAAATCCACCAGCACGTGCTCATGCACCAGGATACTGCCCTCCACCCGCAGGGCCTGGGCCGCGGCCCAGCCGGCCAGAAACTGCCGCCGCGAGATCATGGCCGGATTCCGGGGATCAGCAGGCGGATTCGATACAGCCCCGTGCGCGCGGTCATGTACAGCGTCCGGCCATCCTGGTCGCCCCAGGCGCAGTTGGCCGGGACCCCGGCGGGCTGGATCGTGCCCAGGTGCTTCCCTTCCGGTGAAAAGATCCAGACCCCGCCGGGGCCGGTCGCATAGACATTGCCCTTCTGATCCACTTTGAGCCCGTCGGGCAATCCCGGAGCCGTCTCACCGCTCACGTCGTAGAAAACCCTGGAAGCGCCCAGCGTGCCGTCCGGCCTCACCTCGAAGCGCATCCAGAGCTTGCGCTTGGCGTCGGAGTTTGCGACATACAGATATTTCTCGTCCGGCGAGAAGGCCAGCCCGTTGGGTCGCGTCAGTTCTTTGGAAAGCAACTGAAGCTGGCCCCCGGCGAGGCGGTAAATGCCCGAGAAGGGCAATTCCTTAGCAGGGTCCTCGTCCTGTTTGACCAACCCGTAAGGCGGGTCCGTGAAGTACAGCGAACCGTCGGAGCGGAAGACCGCGTCGTTCGGACTGTTGAGCCGTTTGCCTTCGAAGCGCTCCGCCAGCACCGTGAGCTTGCCGTCCTTTTCCAGACGCGTCACGCGCCGGTTGCCGTGCTCGCAGATCACCAGGCGGCCCTGCCGATCGAGCGTCAGGCCGTTGGAGCCGATGAAAGCGCCCGGCGGCGCATCGCTGCCGTCGTAACCCGACGGTTTGCGGAACACAGTCACCTTTCCGTCCGGTGTCCAGCGGTGGATGACGTTGTTCGGAATGTCGCTGAACAGCAGAGAGCCGTCGGGCAGCCACACCGGCCCTTCGGTGAAGCCGAAGCCGCCCGCCACTTTCTCCACAACCGCGGTGGGAGGGACGATTTTGTCCAGCGCGGGGTCGGCCCGGTAAATCCGGCCCGCCCCGGTCTGCGCCTGAGCCGTCAGGGCGCCGAGCAACAACAGGTAGCAAAGCCAGTGCGCCAGGGGATGCCTCATGGGGGAAATTGTACCGCAGGGGCCGAGCATGCTAGCATATCAAGGGAGTCCCGGGGACGTAGTTCAGTTGGTTAGAACGCCGGCCTGTCACGTCGGAGGTCGCGGGTTCGAGTCCCGTCGTCCCCGCCACAGATTCTCCCCTTTTGAGCCGCCCCTCAAGCTCTCTTAGCTCGGCAGCACTCGTTCCGCCATCGCGCGCACCAATTCAGCCACCCCAAAGCCCGTGACGCCGGAAATCGGATAGACCGGCATGCCGTGAGCCGAAGCCGCTTCCCGCAAACGCTCCAGCCGCGTCGGATCCTGCGCCACGTCCATCTTCGTGGCCGCCACGATCATCGGCTTGCGTGCCAGCTCAGGACTGAATTGCGCCAGCTCGTTCAGGATGACCTGAAAGTCGTGCGCCGGGTCGCGCCCCCCGGCCTCGGAGACGTCCACCAGGTGCGTCAACAGGCGGGTGCGCTCGATGTGACGGAGGAACCGCGTTCCCAGCCCCTGTCCGCGGTGAGCGCCCTCGATCAGCCCGGGGATGTCGGCTACCACAAAGCTACGGTCGTCCTCCAGCCGCACCACGCCCAGATGGGGCTCCAGAGTCGTGAAGGGATAGTCTGCGATTTTCGGGCGTGCCGCCGAAATGCGCGAAATCAGCGTGGACTTGCCGGCGTTGGGCAATCCGACCAGCCCTACGTCGGCCAGCAGCTTGAGTTCCAACCGTAGGCGTCGGAATTCACCGGCTTCCCCGGGCTCGGCGTACGTGGGAGCCTGATTGGTCGGGCCGGCGAAGCGGGCGTTGCCTCGTCCCCCGCGACCTCCGCGCGCCGCAACGAAGCGTTGGCCCGGCTGGGCCAGATCGCATAGGAATTCGCCCGTGTCGGCATCGTAAACCAGGGTGCCCACCGGCACAGGCAGCTCGATGGATTCTCCGTCCCGCCCGGTGCGGTTGGAACCTTCCCCGTGGCGCCCGCGTCCGGCGCGGTGCTCAGGATTGAAACGATAGCGCAGCAGCGTGTTCTCGTGCTGGCTGGCGACCAGGATCACGTCGCCGCCCCTGCCGCCGTCGCCTCCGCTGGGCCCGCCGCGCGGCACGTATTTCTCGCGGCGGAACGCGCAGCAGCCGTTCCCCCCGTCGCCGGCTTTCACCTGGATGACGGCTTCGTCAATGAACACGGCTGATTGCTGGCGGCCTGCGCTGCCGGCGCCGCCCTGAGGCTCCGGCCTTCTCGGCGCTTACTCGAGCGGGATCACGCTGACGTACTTGCCCAGCCGTCCGCGGTCGTGATACTCAACGCGCCCCGGAATCCGCGCGTACAGCGTGTCGTCTTTTCCGATGCCTACGTTTTCGCCTGGCCGGACCCTGGTGCCGCGCTGCCGCACCAGGATCGAACCTCCGCTGACGATCTGGCCGCTGAAGACTTTGAAACCCAGCCGCTGGCCGTGGGAATCGCGTCCGTTACGGGAGACGCCCGCGCCTTTCTTATGCGCCATGTTCTCGCTCCGGGGTCAGAATTTCAGTCACCTTGAGCCGGGTCAGCGACTGCCGATGCCCGATCGTGCGCTTGTATTGCTTCTTGCGCTTGAACTTGAAAACCTTGATCTTTTCTCCGCGGAAATGCTCGGCGATGGTCGCCCGCACGCGGGCGCCTGCCACCGCAGCGCCGGTGAGCAGCCGGCCGGGCTCGGGCGAAAGCGCCACCACGTGCGTCAGCTCGATCTGCGCGCCCGCCTCGCCAGGCAGCTTCTCCACTTCGATGACATCGCCGGGCGCCACACGATATTGCTTGCCGCCGGTTTCAATGACTGCGTACATATCCCTGCTTCCTCTGGAATCTTGCTCGGAGGCCCTCCCGCCGGGATCCTGCCGGGCCCCTCCTGCGTGCGGGCGCAAGCCAGCCTGCGACCCGAAGGTGACGAAATTTCATCATACCGCATCCGGCGGGCCTTCGTCCCCCGGCCGTTTTGCGCCGCCCTACCAGAAACGCGCGTAAAAGGCCACGATCACACCCACGATGATCACGGTGTGGATCACGTCCCAGCGATTCCAGCTCGCTCGCGTCTCCGCAATCTGTTCCGGCGTGGCCGAGCCGAAGGTAAGTCCCCGGATGCGCTCCTGATCCGGCGCAGGCGTGAAACGGCTCACCACCACCATCACCCCGAGCGTGATCAGGAACAGCAAAATGCAGTAGTGCAGCCAGTTGATGGCCTCGATACGATAGAGAATTCCGCCCGGCGCCAGCCGATCCCGAAACACATCCAGCACCAGCCGGAACATCCCCAGAGAAAACCCGATCACCAGTCCGGCCGTCCCGGCCGCGCCGCCCACGCGTCGCGACAGCACGCCCAGCAAGAACACCGCCGCAATGCTGGGCCCGATCAGCGATTGCACCATCTGCAAGTACTCATACAGAACGTCAGCCACCGACTTCATCAGCGGGATCCACACGATGCCCAAACCCACCACCGTCGCCGTCGCCAGCCGCCCCACGAAGACTAAGTGTCGTTCGCTCGATTGCGGCCGCAATCTCTTGTAAAAATCCACGGTGAACAGGGTGGCCGACGAGTTGAACAGCGAGGCCAGCGAGCTCATCAAGGCCGCCACCAGGCCCCCCACCACAATTCCCTTGACCCCGGCGGGCAACAAGCGCGCCACCAGCGTCGGGAACGCCTGATCCGCGCTCTCGATCGCAAGCAGCCCTTTTTGTTTCATCGCGTACGCGATCATGCCGGGCACCATGAAGATGAACACCGGCAGCAGCTTCATGTAAGCCGCGAAGATCGCCCCGCGCCGCGCATGCGTTTGATTCTTCGCCGATAGCGCCCGCTGCACGATGTACTGGTCCGTGCACCAGTACCAGAAGCCGATCAACGCCGACCCCAGCAACACGCCCGTCCAGGGAAACATCGGGTCGCTGGCCGGCCGAATCAGCTTCATGTTCGGGCCGCACAGGCGTTCCACTTCGCTCCAGCCCCCCACCGCCGACAGGCCCATGAACAGAATCACGACCGACCCGATGATCAGCACCGGAGCCTGCAACACCGACGTGTACAGCACCGCCTTCATGCCGCCCAGCACCGTGAAGATCCCGGTCAGCACCACCAACCCTACGGCGCTGATCCAGAAGAAATCAATGCCCATCCACTGCTCGATGCCCAGCACGGTCTTGAAAACTACCCCGCCCGCATACACCGTCACCGCCACTTTGGTGAGAACATAGCTGACCAGCGAGATCAGCGAAAGGAACGTTCGCGCCGAGGAACTGTAGCGCCGCTCCAGGAATTCCGGCATCGTGAATACGCGGCTGCGCGCGTAGAAGGGCACGAACACCCAGCCCAACACCAGAATCAGCCAGGCATGCATCTCCCAGTGGGCCATGGCCATGCCGCTCTCATAGCCCGCGCCGGCCAGTCCCACCAGGTGCTCGGACCCGATGTTGGAGGCGAAAATGGAAGCCCCGACCGCCACCCAGCCGGCATCGCGCCCGGCCAGAAAGTAATCCGCGGTGTCCTCCTCCTTCTGCCTCAATACCCAGGCGATGATGCCGGCCAGCCCGGCAAAGAAAAGTCCCAAAACCAGCCAGTCCCACGCGGAAAAACCGACCATAACTTTCTACGCTCCTTGCCCGCCGGCGCTTGGCGGGGTCGCACTCGGCCAAACCCAAAAGTATCTCTCAAGGCGCAGACTCACCGCCACGCTCATCAACCGAAACATCCCGGCTCCCGCGCCGCCTCGGCGGCCCTCGAGATCGCAATCGGCGCTCAGCGAACCGGCGGCAAGCGCTCTCACCGAGACGAGAGATCTTCCGCGACCTGCACGCTTTCCCCGGCTGCGCCCGCGCGCACGCCGTTGTACCAGGCGATGGTGCGGCGCAAGCCCTCCTCTAAGCCCACCCGCGCGCGAAAGCCGAACCACCGCTCCGCCCGCGTGGTGTCGAGCCGGCGTCTGGGCTGCCCGCCGGGCTTGGTGACATCCCAGGCAATCTCGCCCTCAAAGCCGCACAGTCGGGCGATCAGGTGCGCCAGATCGCGAATCGAAATCTCCTCGCCGCTGCCCAGGTTGACAGGCTCACCGCGGTCGTAGCGCTCGGCCGCCAACACCAAACCCTCGGCGGCGTCCTCCACATAGAGGAACTCGCGCGTCGGAGAGCCGTCGCCCCACACCGTCACCCGAGTCTCGCCGCGCTCGCGCGCCTCCAAGCATTTGCGAATCAGCGCCGGAATCACGTGGGAGCTCTCCGGATCGAAGTTATCCCCGGGCCCGTACAGATTGACAGGCATCAGATAGATCGCGTTCAGACCGTATTGCTGCCGATAGGCCTGGCATTGCACCAGTAAGGCCTTCTTCGCGATGCCGTAGGGCGCGTTGGTCTCCTCCGGGTAACCGTCCCACAGGCTTTCCTCCCGAAATGGCGCGGGCGTGTACTTGGGATACGAGCAAACCGTGCCCACCACGATCAGCTTCTGAACCCCGAACCGCCGAGCCGCCTCGATGAGCTGGATGCCCATGATCGCGTTCTCGTAAAAGAACCGGCCCGGGTTTTGCCGGTTGGCTCCGATGCCGCCCACCACCGCCGCCAGATGGAACAGCACCTCGGGCCGCGCGTCCTCGAACAGCCGTTCAATGGCGGATCCCTGGGTTAGGTCGTAATCGCGTCGGCGTGGAACGAAGATCTCGCGGCAACCACGCCCCCGCAGCGCCCTGACGACGTACGATCCCAGGAATCCAGCGCCTCCCGTAACGCAAATCCGTCGTGCCGCCAAATCCATACTCGGCAGCCTCCTCCCTGTTCCGCCGCGGCGCGCCACGCCCGCATCGCCGAGGGGCGTTGTTCGAGTCCGCTAAACCTTGGCCTCTGCCTGCGGCCCGGCCCCGCAGCGGAGTCGGAATGGCCCCGCACCCTTTCCACGGAGACCGCGCGCCAAAACGTGGCACGCAGGCCCGAAACCTCCACGGCCTCGCAAGACTGCGCTCGCTCCTGCCGTCTCCGGACTAGCGATCTATGCTACCATGAGGCCTCTTTTCCTGGCGTTGCGGAAACTGGCATAATCTTGGCATCGAGTGCCGCGCCATGGATGGTGCCCCGCTGGTGAGCATCGTCACCCCCGTGTACAACCTAGCGGGATACATCGAGGAAACCGCCCGCAGCGTCCTGGCGCAAGATTACCCGCACATCGAGTACATCATCATGGACGGCGGCTCCACTGACGGCACCCTGGAGATCTTGAATCGCTACCGGGACCGCCTGCGCATCGTCTCCGCACCGGACGAAGGAACGGCCGACGCCATCAATCGCGGCTTCCGTCTCTCGCGAGGCGAGATCTTCGCTTTCCTCAACGCCGACGACACATACCTTCCCGGGGCCGTGCGCGCTGCCGTTGAGTACCTGGCGGCGCATCCGGACGCCGGCGGAGTTTACGGAGACGCGAACTGGATTGCCGCCGACGGTCGTCCCTTAGGACCCTATCCCACCCGAGAGTTCGATCCCGCAGCCCTCGCCGAGGAATGTTTCATCTGTCAGCCTGCCTGCTTCCTGCGGCGCCAGGTTTTCGAACAGGCCGGGATGCTGGATACCCAACTGCATTGCTCGTTCGATTACGACCTATGGATCCGCATCGCGCGCTTTAGCAGGCTCGGTTATTTGAAGCGCCCCCTGGCCAACTCCCGCATGCGACGCGAGAATAAGACCCTCCGCCAACGCGAACTGGTCTTCCGCGAATCCATCGCTTTGCTGAAACGGCACTTCGGTTACGCCCCTTTTTGCTGGGTCTACAGCTATACCGCCTTTCTCCTGGATCGCCGCGACCAGTTCTTCGAACCCTTGAGGCCTTCTCTCACGAAGCTCTTGGTGAGTCTGCCGCTGGGCTTGCGTTACAACCCTCGCCACCCGCTGCGCGTCATCCGCGAGTGGTCCGCCTGCCTCACCCTGGCAGGCGCGGAGCGCCAATGGCAACGCATTCGCGGACGACTCTGAACCGCGGGCGCAATGCGCTCTGGACGCGGCGGCGCCACTCGGTGTATGAAGGAGGTTCAGCGCCATGCAAAGCACACGCGATTTCCTGCGCCGTTTAGGCCTGCCGGGCTCGGATCCTCTCGAGCTGCCGGCCTCTACCAAGCGCTTCGCCGACGGCGGCCAGTACCGCATCGAGATCCCCTCCACGGAAGGCCCCGCCGCCCTGGCGGCCGTACTGGAGGAGGCCCGCGCGCGTCGAGTCCCCATCCACCGCATCAGCCAGGGCAGCGGCATCATGCTGTTGACTGACGAAGACATCGTTCAGATGTGCGAGTTGGGGCGACGCGCCTCCGTCGAGGTCAACCTGTTCATCGGGCCGCGCGCCACCTACGATATAGGGGCACAGGTCTACTCCAGCGCAGGACGCACGCTCGGACTGAGCCTGCGCGGAGCCGACCAACTCGCTTACGCCCTGGAGGACGTACGCCGGGCCGTGCGCTTGGGCGTGCGCAGCGTCCTGGTCTCGGATCTCGGCGTTCTTCAGTTGATCGCCAAAATGCGGCAGGCCGGCGATCTGCCGTCGGATCTCATCATCAAGACTTCGGTCATGATGGCCCCCGCTAATCCCGCCGCGGCTCGCATCCTCGAAGACCTCGGCGCCGACACCATCAACATCCCATCGGATCTCACGCTGGCCCAGATCGCCGCCATTCGCGCCGCCATCCACGCGGTGATTGACTTCTACCTGGAAGCCCCGGATAACATCGGCGGCTTCCTCCGCTACTACGAGGCGGCTGACCTGGTCCGCGTTGCGGCCCCCGTCTACCTCAAGTTCGGATTGCGCAATGCCCCCGATGTCTACCCGAGCGGAACCCACCTGGAGAGCACCGTCACGGCGCTTTCGCGCGAGCGTGTGCGTCGGGCTCAACTGGCCTGCGAAATGCTGCGCCGCTATGCACCCGACGCTGTCATGTCGCCCGCAGGCAACCTCTGAGCGCTTCCCCGCTCGCACCATGGCCCGGCGCCTCCTCAGCGCTTCGGCGGCAGATTGCAGGAATCGCCCGGCCCCCGGCCGGACCCGAGGAAGGGTCAACCCCCGGTGATACGCCTCACCACGAGCCAGACAGCCACGATGAGAACCACCCACAGCCAGTCCATGCAGCCCCTCCTTCACAGTCTAGCGCGTTCGACCGCATCGCATTCGCCGGCGCCTTCGCCGGCAACGTACGCCCGCCATCGGTCATCTTACGCTATCATGCCCATTGATAACGGTGTGCCTATGAACCGGAGAACCTTCCTCACCGCATCCGTGGGTGGCGGCGTCGGTTTTCACATCCTCGGCGCACAACCCGCCCGAAAGTACCGTACGGCGCTGATCGGCAGCGGCTGGTGGGGCATGAACATCCTCACCTGCGGCGCGATCGAGTCGGGAGAGTGTCAGGTGGTGGCCCTGTGCGATGTGGATGAGAACCAGCTCACGGCCGCCCTCAAGAAAGTCCAAGAACTCACCGGCGATCAACCGCGGCGCTATAAGGATTATCGGGAGCTGCTGTCCCGCGAGAAGCCCGACATCGCCATCGTCGCCACGCCCGATCACTGGCACGCGCTGCCCACCATCGCCGCCATCGAGGCCGGCGCCCACGTCTACGTGGAAAAGCCGATCGGCCACACCATCCTGGAAGGCCGCGCCATGGTCAACGCCGCCCGCGCCAACAACCGCGTCGTCCAGGTCGGGTTGCACCGGCGCGTTTCGCCCCACAACGTTTCAGGCAGAGAATTCCTGCGTTCGGGAAAGCTGGGCAAGATCGGCATGGTCCGCGCCTTCGTCCACTATCCGGGCGGTCCCGGCCAACCCACTCCCGACTCGGATCCGCCCCCGGGTCTGGATTGGGACTTTTGGTGCGGACCGGCCCCCAAGCGGCCCTACAACAAGGCCATCCATCCCCGCGGCTTCCGCCAGTTCCTGGACTTCGCCAACGGAACGCTGGGCGACTGGGGCGTGCACTGGATGGATCAGATCCTCTGGATCACTGAGGAAAAGTATCCCCGCAGGGTCTTCTCCACCGGCGGACGCTACATCAAACGAGACTCGACCGACGCGCCGGATACCCAGGTCGCTACGTTCGAGTTCGAGTCGTTCACTGCCGTGTGGGAACATCGGACTTACGCCGGCAACGAAGCCGAAAAGACCAACATCGGTTGTTACTTTTACGGAACCGAGGGCACCTTCCACATGGGTTGGTTGGATGGCTGGACTTTCTACCCCGCTAAGAAAAGCCGGCCGCCCATCCACGAGGAACCCAAGCTCGGCAAACCCGACGATCAGAATATCCGCGAATTGTGGGCCGATTTCCTGGACGCCATCAAGAACCGACGGCGTCCCGTGTGCGATATTGAGAACGGCCACTATTCGACCAACATGAGTCTGCTGGGCATGCTCTCTTTCAAGCTGGGGCGAAGCCTGCAATGGGACGGCGCGAAAGAAACGGTCATCGGGGACCCCGAGGCCAACAAGCTGCTGCGCCGCCCCTACCGCGCGCCCTGGCGTTATCCGGAAGTGTGAGGTCTTGTGCAGGAACGAGCTTTCTTCAACGAATCGCAAACCACGCGGCGCGCCAACCTGAGCTGTCCCTTCTGTCGCACCACGGAAAGCTACGAGCTGCGCTGGCTGGTGCGCAAGAAAAAGGACCGCCTTCCGCCCGGCGCCACCGAAGAAGATCGCGAGAGATTCCAAAAATCGCAGAGTTACATGCTGCTGCTGGATGACCAGGTCGTCTGCCGGAACCCTCGCTGCCGAAAACGCTTCGACATCTCCGGCATCAAAACCGTGGCCTTTCTGGAAACGCCGGCCCCGGCGGGGCGCCGCTGAGAGAGTGGGCACGTGCGACCGCAGAGTCTGACGGCGCTCTTGTTGATCACGCTCGCCTGCAAGCAGGCGCCGAAGCCCGCCCCTCAGAAAGAAGCCCCCGCAGCGCCGGTGCGCATCACGCACTTCTACATCAGCCCTCCCGTGCTGGAGCCGGGCCAGACCGCCTTGCTCTGTTACGGCGTGGAAAACGCTCGCAGCGTGCGCTTGCAGCCCGAGGTCGAACCGCTACGCCCCGCTTACAACCGCTGCATCCAGATCGCCCCCCGACAGGACACGCGCTACACGCTCACAGCGGAGGGAACGGACGGACGGGAGGTCTCGCTCTCCGTCGAATTGAAGGTGCTCGGGGCGGCGCCCCGCCAACCTGCGCCTCCCAAGCAGGGCCCCTCTCGGACCCCCTTGATCCTGGAGTTCGCGGCCAGCGCTGTCCAGACCCAACCGGGCCGGCCCGTCACCCTCTGCTACCAGGTGGCGCCCGGAGCCACGGTCCGGCTCGAACCGGACGTCGAGCGGCCCGCCGGCGCGCGCGCCTGTTTCTCAGTCAGCCCTGCACAAACGACGACCTACACTCTGACCGCTACCGATTCACAGGGCCGCAGGGAGAGCCGCCAACTGACCATCCAGGCGCCCTGACGGCGCTCAGTCTTGCGCCACCAGCGCCGCCGGGTTCGTCAGCTCGCCGATCTCGGGCACGCGAATCGTGACCACATCGCCGGGTTGAAGCGCCGCCTCCTCCGGCACGATGATGCCCGTGCCGGTCAGCAGCACCGAGCCCGAGGGAACGCGGTTGGCGCGCCGCAAGTAACGGACCAGCTCCTCGAACCCGCGGGCCAGCGCGGACGTCGAGATCCGTCCGTCGAAAATCACTTCCTCCCCCCGCCGGATCGTGCAGCTCATCTCCAGATGGTAAGGATCCGTCAACTCATCGGGCGTCACGATCACCGGACCCAAAGCGCAGCAGCCGCAGTAAAACTTGGACTGCGGCAAGTACAGCGGATTCTCGCGCTCGATATCCCAGGCCGAAACGTCATTGGCCAGAGTGTAGCCCAGGATCTCGCCGTTGCCGCCCAGCACCAACGCCAACTCGGGTTCCGGCGCCGTGAAGCGCGAGTCCGGCCGGATGCCGATGGGCTGCCCCGGCCCCACGCACACCCGCGCCGTCCCTTTGAAAAAAATCTCGGGGCGGGGGCTGCGAAAGACGTAGTCGTAGATGCCTTCCTGCTCGCCGTGCTGCGCGTCGCGGAAACTGGCGCTCGGCCGATAGGTGCAGCCGCAGGCCCACGCCTCCGGGGGTGAAATCGGAATCACCGGAGCCGCAGGCTCCGGATGCCGACTGGCCAGTTCCTGTGCGAGAGCCGTTAGAGCAGTCGCCTCCTTCTCGGCCTTTCGGATCAACTCCGCCATCGAGTAATTGGGAATGGGACGGGCCAGCTCGCCCTCGAAAACGGCGGCTACGGTTTGATGCGCAAAGCGAATCTGACCAAGACGCATGAGTCGGTCGAGCCTCAGTATTTCAGGTAAACGGTCTTGAAATCCGAGTAAAACTCCAGTGCCGAGGGACCTTGCTCCTTCGGGCCGAAGCTGGAATCTTTCGTGCCCCCGAAGGGCAACTGGTACTCGACCCCGGCGCTCGGAAGGTTCACGGTCAACAAGCCGGCTTCCATGCGTTGAATGTATTCGAAAACCCGCGTCAAGTTCGTCGTCTGGATGGAGGCCGACAGGCCGAAAGGTACGCTATTGGCGATGCGCAGAGCATCCTCGAAGTCAACGGCCTTCATGACGGCTAGCACGGGGCCGAAGATCTCCTCCTGCGCGATCCGCATCTCGGGCGTGACGCCCGCAAAGATCGTCGGCTCGATGAAGTAGCCCCTGTCGTATTCCGGACCTCGCAACCGCCGTCCACCGAAGACCGGCGGTCCGGCCTCCTGAGTTCCGATCTCGATGTAGCGCAGGTCGGTCTCCAGTTGCGCCTCGTCCACAGCCGGCCCCATGTCCACGCCGGGCTGCAAGCCGTTGCCCACTTTGTAGCGGCGCGTCCGTTCGATGAGCGCCTCCAGGAAGCGGTCGTAGATTTTCTCCTCCACGATCGCCCGGCTGGTGGCCGTGCACTTCTGGCCGGTGGAAGCAAAAGCCCCGTTGACCACGTTTTCAACGGCCAGATTGAGATCGCAGTCCGCCAGCACGATGGTCGGGTTCTTGCCCCCCATCTCCAGTTGGATGCGCAGCCTCCGCCGAGAAGCCTCCTCGTGCAGCCGATGCCCCACGTCGCAGGAGCCGGTGAAGGACACCGCCTTCAGCGCCGGCGCCTCGATCATCGCGCGCCCCAGCTCCCCGCCCGGTCCGGCCACCAAGTTCACCACGCCCGGCGGGATGCCCGCCTCGTGACAGGCTTCCACCAGGCGCCAGGCGCTCAACGGCGCGGCCGAGGCCGGTTTGATCACCACCGTGTTGCCGCAGATCAATGCGGGCGCCAGCTTCCATGCCGGAATCGCGCTGGGAAAATTCCACGGGGTGATCAGCCCCACGACCCCGACGGGCCGCCGCACGGCGAAGGTAAACACGCGATCCCGCTCCGATGGCGTCAACAACCCGGGCAGGCGCGAACCTTCGCCCGCGTAATAGCGGAAAATGTTGATCGCGCGCCGCACCTCGCCTTTGGCCTCCGGCAGAGTCTTGCCCTCCTCGCGCGTCATCTCCACGCCGAGTTGCTCGAAGCGGCTCTCCAGAATCTCGGCGACCCTGAACAGAAAAGCCCCGCGGGCCGGCGCCGGCAGGCCCGCCCAGGCGGGCAGAGCAGCCTCAGCGGCTTCCACAGCGCGCCGCATGTCCTCCGCCGTGCCGCGCACGAAAAGGCCTACCAGATCGTCGGTGTCGGCGGGGTTCCGGTTTTCGAAAACCGGTCCGTCCACCCACCGGCCGTTGATGTAGTTGCGGTAGGTTTCTACGCTCATGCCTGCACTCCCTGCGTTCCTGATCGTCATCGGCCGCGCCCGCATCCTGCTGCTGAGCGCTCGAGTTGCTGACCTCTCACTCGTGCAACCTTCTCCGCCGGCAGATTTTTTTAAGACTTAAAATTTCACCTGCGGGACGGCTCGCGCTCCCGGTTCCACACGGAAGTAGTCGTTGTTGCGCGAAAATCCGAACAGAGCGGCGGCGATGTTGTTGGGGAACAGCTCCAGGGTGGTGTTATACTTCTGCACCGCCTCATTGTATTTGCGCCGCTCCACGGCGATGCGGTTCTCCGCGCCCGCCAGCTCGTCCTGGAGTCGCAGAAAGTTCTCGCTGGATCGCAACTGCGGATAGTTCTCCACCACCACCAGCAAGCGGCCGATGGCGGAATCCAGTTGCGCGTTGGCCGCCATGCGCTCTTGCGGCGTGCGGGCGCCCAACAACGCCGCGCGCGCCTCGGTCACCGACTGAATCACCTGTCTTTCCTGAGCTGCGAATCCCTTGACCGTCTCCACCAAATTGGGGATCAAATCCGCGCGGCGCTGAAGCGCCACATCCACCTGCGCCCACGCGGCCTCGATCGCGTTGCGCTGGGTCACCAGCTCGTTGCGCACCGAGATCAGCTTGCCGCCGAACAGCAGGGCTATCAGCAGCAAGCCGATCAGCACAGCCACCACGATCCTCATCTTCGATCGCCTCCCTTGGCGGCGCTCACGCGCCTATTTTTCCAATCCGTCCACCCGTTCGATCACCGCCTGGATCGTCGCCAGATACCGTTCGAAGATCGGTCCGGGCTCGAGTTCGCGCGGCTTGATCTTGCCCTCGCGCAGGTCGAGGATCCGTTCCAGCGGCTCCGTATCGAGCAGAAAGCGCTCGCGAAGCTGCGCCACCAATTTGCGTTTCTCGAACTCGCCCGGCGTGCCGGCCAGCCGCAGCGCATGGCGAAACAGCGTACAAAAGGTCGGCAGCGAATCCGCCAGCAAAATGCGCAACAGATCTTTGTCGCCCAGCACACCGGCGGCTTTTTGCCGGAGCCGCAGCAGCTTGGCCCGCAGCTCGTGCTCGACCTGCGCACGGTAGAAGGAATCGTCAATCTCCAGATCGGCCACCACGTCTTCGCCCCACAGCACGCGGTGTCGCTCCACGATGTCGTGGAACTCGATGGGGAAGCAGTCGGTGGCGCGCCGCACCTCGTCCAGGCTCAACAGCAACGGGGCCGGGTTGCCGAGCTCGCGCCACCAGCGCACAACCGCCGTGGATTCGGCCAGCTCCCGCGGGCTGACGGCGCGCAGCACGCACAGCACATTGATGTCGGAGAAACGCCCGTGGTGATCGCCCACGGCCGCCGAACCGTAAAGGATTACCGAGACCAGGCGCTCCTGGTAAGTCTTTCGCAACCGATCCACCAACCGATTCAGCACGCGCTCCATGGCTGCAGCCGCCTACCAACTGCTGGAAGCCCCGCCACCGCCGGAATCTCCGCCGCCGAAGCCTCCGAAACTGTCGCCGGAGTCGAAGCCGCCGAAACCACCGCCGCCGCGGCGATAGCCCGCGGCGCGGTTCGCCAGCGCGCCCAACAACAGAGCAGTCGTCCAATCCTGCGAAGCGCCTGCGGTGCGGTAAATGCGCCGGCCCGCCGGTCCCCGTCGCAACAGAACCCAGAACAAAAAGGCGGGCGGCAGAAGCAGCAAGACCCACGGCAACCCCGGGGGCTCAGTAGGGGGCTGCTTGCGGGCCTGGACCGGCGCGTCCAACGTCACGCCCTTAGCCTGCGCCACCCGGCTGCCGATGTCGGAGGCCGCAATCAACAGGGCCTGACCGTAGCGTTGCGCGCGCAGCTCGGGACGCATGGCGCGGAGGATGCTGCCGGCATAACCATCGGGGAGTATGGGTTCCAGGCCGTAGCCCACCTCGAGCCGGCTGCGCCGCTCGCCGATGGCCAGCAGTAACAGAGCGCCTTCGTTGGTAGCCTTTCGCCCGATGCCCCAGGCGCGGAACAGGGCGTTGGCCACGTCTTCGATCGGCTCGCCATGCAGGGTCCGGAGCGTCACCAGCGCGAGCTGAACGCCGGTGGTTTGTTCCAGCCGTGCGCAATACTGCTCGAGTTGTCGGCGCTCTTCCGGCTGCAACACGCCTGCGAAGTCACTGACGTAGCCCTGAGGTCGCAGCGCCGTGAAATCGAAGGCCGGGGCGCAGCAGGCCAGCGCCAGCAGGCAGCAGACGACACTCCGGGGTCGGGTCACGTCCAGCAATCCCACAGTTTACTACGAGCTGTCGCTTCCCATCGCCGGCCGCGCCGGAAAGCTTCAGCAGACCAGCTCCTCGCGCCGGATCCGAACGCCGTCGAGATTACCGAGCACGCTCAGCGTGATGAAACGCGAGTCGAAAAACTGCCGGGCCACACGCTGCACGTCGCCGGGCGTCACACGCTCAATGCCCTCGGTGAGTTCGTCGAGGCTGAGGAAGCGGCCGAAGTAAAGCTCCTGGCGAGCCAGATTGGCCATGCGGTTGCTGGTGGATTCCAGCCCCAGCATGAGAGAACCTTTCAGGTAGTCCTTGCCTCGCTGCAACTCTTCTTCGCTCACCAGCTCCTCTTTGAATTTTCGAAACTCCGTGAGCACGCATTCCACCACGCGGCGCGCGTTCTCGGAGGAAGTGCCGGCGTACACCGACAGGCAGCCCGTATCACGGTAGGGGCTGACCTCCGAGAAGACGGCGTAGGCCAGGCCTTCGCGCTCGCGGATGTTTTGAAACAAGTGCGAGCTCATGCCTCCGCCCAGGAGCGCGTTGAGCAGGTAGGCGGCGAAACGGTCTTCGTGCGGCATCGGACAGCAAGGGACTCCCAGGCACAGGTGCACTTGCTTGAGGGATTTCTTGTTCCGCAAAACCAGGCGGGCGTGGGTCACCGGGGGATCGTCCCGCGGCACCGTGCCGTTGGGAGGAAGGTCCTCGAAGCGCTCGCGCACCAGTTCCACCAGCCGGTCGTGATCCAGACGGCCGGCGGCGGTCACCAGGATGTTGGAAGGGATGTAAACGCGGCGGTAGTAACTCTCGACGATCTCGCGGTTGAAGCGCTGGACGGTCTCGCGCGTTCCCAGGATGGGACGGCCCAGCGCGTGGCCCTTCCAGAAGTTTCTGGCGAAGATTTCGTGCACGAGATACTCCGGGTTGTCGGCCTCCATCTTGATCTCTTCGAGAACCACGCCTTTTTCTTTCTCGATGTCCTCGGGACGCAACAGGGGATGGAGAACCATGTCCGAGAGCACGTCCAGAGCGATGGGAAGATGCTCGTCGAGCACCTTGGTGTTGAAGCTCACCATCTCCTTGCTGGTGAAGGCGTCGAGATTGCCGCCGATGGAGTCCACGGAGCGGGCGATCTGCTCAGCGGTTCGATGAATCGTTCCTTTGAACAGCAAGTGTTCGAGGAAATGGCAGATACCGGTTTCCTCCGGCGCTTCCAGGCGAGCGCCGGAACCCAACCAGATCCCCACGGAAACCGAACGAACATGAGGCATCAGCTCGCTGATAATGCGCACCCCGTTTCCCAGCACGGTGCGCTGAACGTCTGGCGACATCGAAGTCACCTCAGCCATGGAGTCCAAACAGGTGGGCCAATTCCATTGTCGCACCCGGCGTGGGAGGGCTGTGAGGCCGGGTCGTTGCGGGTGGGCCCTATGGATAAAAGTCCTTTAATAACAAACAGTTATATCAGCGGCGCGGAAGCCTTTACGAGCCACTGCGGCTCAGGAGGCCTCTGCCGGGATCCGTTAGCGACGGAGGGGGAGAACCGTCGGCAGCGCCAGGTCCGGCAGGCACGGCCCCGCCGCGCCGGAAGGCGCTCTTTTACGGCTTGCTTGCAAATCGGACCCTGGTTGAGGCAAGCTAGAAAGCTTTCCCATGCGGGTGCGGATCCTCTATCACGATCATTGCTTCGACGGTGCAGCGGCGGCGGCATATTTCAGTCGTTTCCTGGAGGAAAAATTCCACCCGGATGCGGAGTTCGTCTTCACGGGACTGGCCCATAAGGCGGACCAGATTTTTGAAGACGGCATGTTCGACGGCGACGTGAACGCCATCGTGGATTTCAAGTATTCGCCCCATCCGCGACTGACCTGGTGGTTCGACCATCATCAAAGCGCCTTCCTCAGCCCGGAGGACGCCGAGCAGTACCGCCACAACCCCGATGAACGAAAGCTCTATGATCCGGAGGCGCCCTCCTGCACAGGCTTTATCGCGCGCATTGCGCGGGAGCGCTGGAATTGGGAGGCGCCGGACCTGGCGGAGCTGGTGCGCTGGGCGGAAATCATTGACGGGGCGCAATACCCTGACGCCAGGACGGCGGTCGAGATGCCGGCTGCGGCCATGAAACTGACGCTGGTCATCGAGGGGGTGAAAGGCTCGGAAACCGTACAGCAGATCATTCGCTGGATGCGCCGTCGGCCTCTGGAAGAGATCATCGCCGAGCCGGAAATTCAAGCCATTTTCGCCCCGCTTTACGAGCGTCATTTGAAATCCATCGAGATCATCCGCGGCCGCGCCCGCTGCGTGAACGGCGTGGTGAGCTTCGACTTGATCGGCTACGATCTGGAGGGCTACAACAAGTTCATCCCTTACTATTTATTCCCCGAGGCGACTTACACGGTCTCGGTGAGCACTTCCAGCTTCCGCACCAAAGTTTCCGTGGGTTCGAATCCCTGGGCGCCCGCGCCGCCGCGACACAACCTGGCCAGCATCTGCGAGCGCTACGGGGGCGGCGGCCACGCGCGGGTGGGGGCCATCAGCTTCCCTCTCGGACAGACCGAGGAAGCGCGGCGGGCGGCGGCGGAAATCGCCGAAGAGCTGGGGCGGCAGCCTCAGTAGCCCAGGGCGCGCAATTTTTCTTCAGTGAGTTCGGAGCGCGGTGCGGCCCGGCGGTTCAGGAGACGTTCCACATACTTGGCCAAAATGTCGGCCTCCAGATTCAGACGGTCTCCTGTTCGCCGCACTCGCAGGGCGGTTGCCTGGTAAGTGTGAGGAATAATGGCAGCCTCCAGGATGTCCCCTTGCAAGGCCGCAATCGTCAGGCTGATCCCGTCAATGGCGATAGATCCCTTCACGACCACGTAGGGCGCGATCTCGGGCGGAAAGCGCACTCTCAGCCACCACTGCTCGCCGCCTCTGGGTTCGAGGCTGACCAGCTCTCCGGTGGCATCCACGTGACCCTGCACGATGTGGCCTCCCAGTCTGGCTCCGGCAGCCAGGGGACGCTCGAGATTCACCAGCGAACCGGCCCGCAGATCTCCCAGGTTGGAGCGGCCCAGGGTCTCGCCGGAGACATCGGCTTCGAAGCCGTCAGGGCGCAGCTCGACGGCCGTCAGGCAGACGCCGTTGACCGCGATGCTGGCGCCCGGCCGCAGGTCCTCGAGCACCTGACGACAACGCACGCGAAGGCGCGCGCCAGCCTGGCGCGGCTCCAGCGCCTCGACGACGCCGACTTCCTCGATGATGCCTGTGAACACGCTGGCTACTCCTTCTCGAGCCAGGCCTCGACGGCGAACTCCTCCGGTGTGATGCGGTGCAAAGCGACGTTGCGAAACCGAATGGCGTCGCGCCGCGCGCGTCGTCCGGGGCCGCCCACCACCGGCAGAGCCTCCTGTCCGCCCAAAATCTTGGGGGCGTAGTAGAAAAAGATTTTGTCCACCACACGGCTGTCCAGAGCCGACCAGTTGACGCGGCTGCCGGCCTCGATCATCAGCGAGAGGTACTGCTTCTCGGCCAGGTGCTGGATCAGGGCTCGCAGATCCGTGCGCCCTTCCGGGCCATCCAGGGTGATGACCTGGACGCCGCGCTCCTCCAGACGCCGACGTCGTTCCGGCGAGGCCGCCGAGGTGGTGACCACCAACAAGTCCGAGCGAACGCCGGTTACCATTCGCGAGCTCAGAGGAATGCGCAGTTGGGAATCGAGCACGATGCGCAGCAGGGGGCGGCTGCGCTCCAGGCCGGTGCGGTCCGTCAACAAGCAGTCGTCGGCGAGCACGGTTCCGATGCCTGTAAGGACGGCGTCGGAAAGATGCCGCATCTGCTGCACGTGGGCGCGAGCCTGTTCGCTGGTGATCCAGCCCTGGTTGTCCTCGGGGGCCGAAATTTTGCCGTCCAGAGTGACGGCCGCCTTCAGCGTGACCAGGGGGCGGCCGGTGCGCATGTAGTGGAAATAGGCTTCGTTGAGCTTTTCGGCTTCGGCCCGAAACTCCTCCGCCCGCTCCACGGTCAAACCGGCTTCGGCGAGGCGACGCAAGCCGGCGCCCGCCACGCGCGGATTGGCGTCCTCGCAGGCGACGACCACGCGGCGAATGCCGGCCGCCAGAATGGCTTCCGTACAAGGCCCGGTGCGACCCTGGTGCACGCAGGGTTCCAGGGTGACGTAAAGGGTGGCGTCGCGGGCCTGATCGCCGGCCTCTTCCAGAGCCAGGACCTCGGCGTGTTTGACGCCGGCCCAGGTGTGGAAGCCGCGGCCCACCACGGTTCCCTGGCGCGCCACGACCGCGCCCACCGCAGGATTGGGGCTGGTGCGTCCGAGGCCCTGGCGCGCCAGCTCCAGCGCCAGCCGCATGAAATCAGAGTCCGAGGCGGGTTCGGTCATGTTTCAAACAAAGATGCGACAAATTGTTCCGGCTCGAAGGGGACCAGATCTTCCGCTTTCTCGCCGACCCCCAGATAACGGATGGGCAGGCCGAGCTCGCGGGCGATGGGAATGACGACGCCGCCTTTGGCCGTCCCGTCCAGCTTGGTCAGGACGATTCCGGTCACCCCGGAGGATTCCGTGAAACGCCGCGCCTGTTCCAGGCCGTTCTGCCCCGTAGTGGCGTCCATGACGAGCAGCGTCTCATGCGGGGCGCCGGGTATCAGGCGGGCTGCGGTGCGGCGCATTTTTTCCAGCTCGGCCATGAGATTCGACTTGGTGTGAAGGCGTCCGGCGGTATCCGCGATGAGGTAGTCGGCGCGACGGGATCGCGCGGCTTGCAAGGCGTCGAACAACACGGCGCTGGGATCAGCGCCCGGCTTCTGGCGGACGACCTCGCAGCCGGTGCGCCGGCCCCAAATCTCCAGTTGCTCGATGGCCGCGGCGCGGAAGGTGTCGGCGGCGCACAGCAATACGGAGCGACCCTCGGAGCGAAACAGATGCGCCAGCTTGCCGATGGTGGTCGTCTTGCCCGTGCCGTTGACGCCCACGACCAGCATCACAGCGGGCGGCTCGCCGACTCGGGGCAGCGGGCGTTCGGTGGCGCGCAGCACCTCGACCAGGTGCTCGCGAATCAACTGGCGCAGCTCCTGGGCGTCGCTGAGCAAGCGGCGGTCCACCTGCTGACGGATGCGCTCCAGGATTTCCCCGGCGGTGCGCACTCCGATGTCGGCCGCGATCAAGGTGGCCTCCAGCTCCTCCAGCAAGGCGGCGTCAATCTCCTTGCGGCCTGCCAGGGCATCCTCCAGCCTGGAAACCAATCCGGCGCGAGTCTTCTGAATGCCGCTCTTGAGGCGCTCCAGTAAGGTTGGCTGGGCCTCCACGGAGCCGAACAAGGTCTGAATCATAAGGACTGACTTTATTGTAACCGGAGGAGGGCGGTTGCCCGCCGATGGCGGAAGGTTGTGGGTAAGCGACAGCTTAGCCGGCGTGAGCCGCGCGGCCGTTCACAGGCGGCGGTTCGGTGTGCGCGAGGGTGGGATGGAAGCCGTTACCTCCCTGCTCTACCAGCCCGAGAGCGGCCAGGACGGGTTGTGCGCCGAGTTCGCCGACCACGACGACGACAGCGCAGGGCAGCAGCGCCGCGAGGGCGCCGAGCAAGCCCAGGAGCCGGCGATTCGGGCGCTGCGGCTGCCGCGCCGCGAGGGCCTGCTCTAACAAGACGAGTCGCACGCCCGGCGGGCCGGAAGCTTTGGCGGTCATCCCTTCGGCTTGCTGCCGGGCTGAGACCGCAGAGCGGAACTCAGCCTCCGCGAGCAGGCACTCACGCTGGAGGACCTCATGTCTCCGGCGCAAGGTAGCAAGTTCCTCCAGGCGCACCTCCACCGCGGCGAGAGCCTGGAGTAAGCGTTGCTGCTCGGCCAACCACTGGCGGCGTCGGTCCTGGGCGGACGCCAATTCGCGTTGCGCTCGTTGGAGGCGTTCGCCGTCGGAGCCATCGGCGGGCGAGGGCGGCGTGGCATCGGCCCGCGCCGGAAGCCCGGCGTCGGCCAACGCCGAAGGCGCGGGTGCATCGAGCCGCTCCAGACCATCGAGTTCGGCTCGAAGGCGCCGCACATCCGGATGCTGCTCCTTGTAGCGTGCCAGCAAGGTCGCAAGCCGTTCGCGTAGCTCGCGGCGGGCGCCGCTCGATCCGTTGTTGGAAGGCGGGGTCAGCCGGGCCTCGGAGGCGGAAGGCGAGTTCTGGTCGGCAGCCTGTTTGAGCGCGCGCTCCCGTTGGATCAGGTCCTGCTCAGCGGCCGCAAGCAGACGTTCCACGGCGGCGAGTTCGGCGTTGAGACGCTTTCGCTCTGCTTCCACGAGTTTTTCCTGCTGTACCCAATCTCGGCCGTGCTCCTCGGCGAAACGCTCCAACGCCAGCCGGCATTCCGACAGCCGGCTTTGAGCCGCCGCCAGCCGGTTCTCGAACGAGCCTCTCGGCGAGTCCTCTGCCGGCAGCTCTCCGAACTCACGGGACAGCGCGGCGGCCACGGCGTTGACGAGGGCCGCGGCGCGGGTTGGATTCTTGTCCTCATAGCTGACGCGCACGGCGGCCAGACGTCCGTTTCGTGAAGCGGGGACCGTCGTGATGCTGATGCGCTCGCGCAGTTGCTGGACTCGTTCGGGAGCCTCGTCGGGTTTCCAGCGCGCCGCCAGCTCGGGATAGGTCTTGCGCACCAGCTCCAGCAAGCGCTCTCGTTGAAGCGCCTTCAGACGGGCCACTTCCAGGCGGGCCCGTAAGTCAGCCTCTGAGACGGTAGCGACATTGCGCCCGGGCGGGCGCACCGGCTCGACGGCGAGGACGGCCTCGGAGCGGTATCGCGGGGGAATCAGCCAGACCGCGGCCAGCACGACGGCTGAGGCCAACAGCCATAGCACGGCCCAGGAAGCCTTCCTCTTCCACAGGGCTCGCAGTAACTCCAGCAGGCTTACGCCCGCACCTGCGGTCGCCATCATCGCACTCGCACAGCCAGGGCGGGGACCTCAGGACCGGCGTCGAAATGCCGGCCAGGCCCGGTACATGGCCGCTGGAACCTCGCCTCCGCACGGTTTACATCCTGATATGTGAATTGCCGGGGCGCTAACTCTCAAGGATTTAACAGGATTCATGGAAGGGCGATCCACCGTCCTGTTTCCGTAAGCGGAGGGCGAAGCCGGCCGGCTCCCAGCCCTGCGGAAAGGCTTCGGCAGCATCCCGCGGCCTCGAACGGCGCCGGGTTCGCCGGCAACGCGCCGCCCCACAGGGTCCGCGAACCTGCCGACGAGCTCCGAAAGGGGGGCCATTCACCTTGATCCCTGCGTGCGGAGGGTGTAGGCTAGCAGCCATGAGCCAGACCACACGACGCACGTTCCTGGAATCGGCCGGGGCGCTGGCGGCGGCGCCGACGGCGTCCCCAGCGCAACCCCAAGCAAAGCCGCAAGCGCCGACCCGCCGTAGCGGTTACCGCCGCACCGCGTTCGCGCCCGGCGGGCGCCCGGAGAAGCTCAGCGAGAACCTTTTCGTGTTCGAGGATACCGCCAACGTCTACGTCGTGCGCGACGGCAACGCCTGTGTACTGATTGATTTCGGGTCGGGCAAGATCCTGGATCACCTGAAAGATCTGGGCATCACGCGCGTGGATTGGATCCTGCACACCCATCATCACCGCGACCAATGTCAGGGCGACTGGAAGGCCGTCGAACGCGGCATTCCCATCGCCGTGCCCCGCCACGAGCGGCACCTGTTTGCGGACGCGCAGAATTTCTGGCGCAACCGCCGGGTCTTTCACCTCTATTACGTGCGCAACGACTTCAACACGACCCCTGAGAACATCCGGGTGGCGCGCACGCTGGCGGATTACACCACCTTTCGTTGGAACAAAATCGAATTTTTTGTTTTACCTACGCCGGGCCACACTCTGGGCTCGATCACGCTGCTCGCGCAGATTGACGGGCGCAAAGCGGCCTTCTGCGGCGACCTGATGTACGCGCCCGGCAAAATCCTCAACCTCTACGACACCCAGGTGAACTACGGCGGCAGCGAAGGCGTGGATCTGAGCATCTACTCCCTGACGCAGTTGCGCGAGCAGAAACCCGAGCTGTTGTGTCCTTCGCACGGGCGGCCCCTGCGGGACCCGGACGAAGGCATCCGTCAAACCATCGAGCGACTCAGCGAGTACTACCGCTTCCAGGTCGGCGAGCCGACGATCGCCAACCGCCCGATCGCCGTCAGCCCGCACCTGGTGGCCTTCCACCAAACGACATCCAGTTTCTACGCCATCATCGCCGACAGCGGCAAGGCCCTGTTTTTGGATTACGGCGCGCCTTCCGGGGTCCACTTTTCCAACTTCGAAAGGGCGACGGCAGTCACCGACCGCATCCGCTTCGTCGAGCACTCGATCGGGGAGCTGAAGCGGAACTTCGGGCTGAAGAGCATCGAAGTCGCCATGCCGAGCCACATGCATGACGATCACCTGAACGGCTTTCCGCACTTGATCCGCCACTACGGCACCCAGATCTGGTGCTACGAAAACATGGTGGATGTGTTCGAGAACCCGCGGGGCTACAACCTGGGCTGCATCCTGGGCGAGCCCTTCAAGGTTTCGCGCGCCTTCCGTCACGGAGAGAAATTCCGCTGGGAAGGTTTCGAGTTCGAGGTCACGCACAATCCCGGGCATACCGAGTATCAGATGGCGCTGTTCGTGAACCTGGACGGGCAGCGGGTGGCCTTCACGGGCGACGCCTTCTTCATGCCCAACCCGCGCAACGACGGCACGATGCGCCACAATCTCATCTTCCGCAACCATGTGGAGAGCGACAGTCACGTCAAATCCATTCGCAATCTGATCGAGCACGAACCGACGCTGATCTGCCCGGGGCATGGGCGGCCGTTCCCGGTGGATCGTCCCTTGCTGGAGGCAACTCTGAAGAAGATGCTCCGGCAGCAAAGACTCTTCGAGGAGCTGCTTCCGGAAGGAGAAACCAACTTCGGGTTGGATCCGAGCTGGGTGAGCCTTTATCCCTACCAGCTTCTGGCGACGCCGGGACGATCACACGAACTTCAAGTGCGCGTGAGGAACTACCGTTCCCGGCCCATGAAAATGCAGATCGCGCTGGTCACCCCGTCGGAGTGGACGCTGGAACCGGAGGTGCTGACGTTCGAAGCCGCCGCGGGCGCCCTGACGACGCGCAGCGTGCGCGTGGGAATTCCTAAGGACTGGAGGCCGCCGGGGCCGCGCTTCGCCATCGCGGCCGACGTGGTGCGCGACGGCCAGTATCTGGGCCAGATCACCGAAGCGGTGGTGGACATGCAGCTCTGAGGCCAGCGGATCAGCGGATCCCGTACTCCTTGAGCCGATATTGAAGGGTGCGCAAGCTGATGCCCAGCTCGCGGGCGGTTTTGGTGCGATTGCCGCCGTTGCGCCGGAGGGCTTCCAGGATGGCCTCTTTTTCGATTTCCTTCCAGCGCACGGGGCGCTCGGCGGTTTGGGCGCCGCCGGGGATCGGGAGGTCCTCGGCGCGGATTTCGCCGTCGCGGAGGATCGCCACGCGCTCCATCATGTTTTCCAGCTCGCGCACGTTGCCCGGCCAGGAATACTGGAGGAGCGCCTGAACCGCGGCTTCCGACAGGCGTAGCTCGGGCTTACCGAGGCCGGCAGCCGCGCGGGCCAGAAAATAGTGCGCCAGTTCCGGGATGTCGGCCGGCCGCTGCCGGAGCGGGGGGATTTCCAGGGGGAAGGCGCTCAAGCGATAGTAAAGATCGGCGCGAAACTTGCCTTCTTCGACGAGCTTTTTCAGATCGCGATTGGTGGCTGCGACCAGGCGGACGTCCACCTGAATTTGCTCGGCGCCCCCGAGGCGCTCGAAGGTGCGGTCCTGTAGGACTCGCAGGAGCTTGGCTTGCAGGTTGGCATCCAGCTCGGCGATTTCGTCCAGGAACAAAGTGCCGCCGTGCGCGCGCTCGAAGACGCCCTGATGCCGCGCCACAGCGCCCGTGAAGGCACCTTTCTCGTGGCCGAACAACGCGCTCTCGATGAGGGTGGGCGCCAGGGCCGCACAGTTCAAAGCCAGGAAGACGCCTGAGGCCCGCCGGCTGTTCTGATGGATGCAGCGGGCCAGGAGTTCCTTACCTGTGCCGCTCTCGCCGAGCAGCAGCACGGTAGCGTTGGTGGGGGCGACTTTGCGGGCCAGCTCCAGGACCTCGAGCATGGCAGGGTCGCGGGCGATCATGGGGCCGCAGGCGAAGGGGCCCGCCGGGGCCGGCGTAGCGGGCGAGGGGACGGGAGGGGCGCTGAGGACGCGACGCACCAAGCGCCGCAATTCCTCGGGGCTGCGCAGCGGTTTTTCCAGAAAATCCACCGCACCCAGCTTCATGGCCTCGACCGCGGTGGAGACCGTGCCGAAGGCCGTGATCATGACGAAGGGAGTGCCGGGGGCCAGTTCGTTGAAGCGGCGGAGAATCACCAAGCCGTCGCCGTCGGGGAGCTTCAAATCGCTGAGGACCAGATCGTACCGCCTTTCAGCGCCCCGGCGCACGGCTTCGCGCACCGACCCCGCGGTTTCGACCTCGTATCCCTCGGCTCGGAGGATGGTCTCCAGGAGTTTGCGAAAGCCGGGATCGTCGTCCACGACCAGGATCACTTCCATGCAGGTTTCTCCTCTCGTGTCACCAGTTCGGTCTCGGCGCCAGGGAGAATCAGCTCAGCCCGTGTGCCCCGCGGTTGGCGAGCGACGAGCCGCAGTTGGCCCCCGAGCGCCTCGGCCAGCTTTCGAGCGATGGGCAGACCCAGGCCGGTCCCGAATGCCTTGGTCGTGTAGAAGGGCTCGAACAGATGGGGCCGAGCTTCCTCCGGGATGCCCGGCCCGTCGTCTTCGACCGCCAGGATCAAGCCGCCGCGACGCGGCCGAAGGGCTTCCAGCCGAATTTCGCCTCCCTGCCAGTCGAGCGCTTCGACGGCGTTGCGGACCAGGTTGAGCAGAGCGGTCTTCAGCAGGTCGGGGTCGGTCTTGAACCGCAGGTCGTCACCTGTGCGAAGCAGCCGGATCGGGCGGCCGCCGGCCGCTTCGCGCGCGTGCGCTTCCAGCTCGGCGGCCAGGCTCTGCCAGTCGGTCCAACGCCAGCGAGGTTGAGGGGTCCGACCATAGAGGAGCAGGTCGGAGACCAGTCGCTCGAGGCGCCGGATCTCATCCAGGATGGGGGCCAGCAGCGCTGAGGTCTCCGAGTCGGCCTTTTCGGCAGCCAGTTGGGCGAAGCCTTTGATGGTTCCCAGCGGATTGCGGATTTCGTGAGCCAGCGTGGCGGACATCTGCCCCAGCCGCGCCAAATGCTCCAGTTCGAGCTGCCGGCGCTCCAGGCGGGCCGTGCGGCGAGAGCTCCACAGAACGTAGAGCGTGAGCAAAATCAGCACCAGGCCGCTGACGGTGGCGATGACGACGTTGTTGCGGGCGGGCCAGAGTAGCGAGTCGGCAGCCGAGGAATCCAGGTCAAGGCGTGCGATGCGCAGCTCGCTGCCGGCGTGAAAGGGGATGTAGAGGCGGAAAATCTCGACGTCATCCTGGCGCAGGCGCTCGGTGCGGAAGAGCTCGCGACCTTGCCAGATCGGTTCCAGCAGCGCCTCTTCGGGTCCGCCTTCGCCGGGGCGGTAAATGCGTAGCTCCAGGAGCGCGGGTTCTTCTTCGCCGAGGGCTTCCAGATCCGGCTTGGAGGCCGAGAGCGGAAGCGCCTCCAGTCGGGAGGCCAGCGCCGCTGCGCGGGAGCGCAGATACAACTCGCGGAGTTCGTCCAGGCGAGCCAGCGTAGCCAGCGAACTGGCCACTAACACGAGCGGCAACGCCAGCGCCGCCCAGAGCCACCATTCCGCACGCCGCCTGTGGGTCCGCTCCGGCACGTCCCAATCTCAAGAGTTCATGCTACACGGTTTCGCGAGCTGAAACCCAGTGGGGAGGCCCAGGCGAGGAGGCGACCGCGTCTAACCGGGCGGTCAAAACGACCTCGAGGCAGCACGCCCCGATCGTTGTCATGCGGGCCTGGAAACAGAAGCCGCGGCGCGTGCAGGGCGGGGCCGGCCGGATTTTGCGCGTGGGATCGAGTCGCGCCGTTGGTGGGTCGGCAGGAAATCCCGGGCCTGGAACGCCGGTGGAACGGTCATGGGAATCTCTCGGGCGGGGCGCAGCGCCGTGCGCCGGGCGTCAAGCGTGACCGCCGGCAGCGGCCGCCAGGTGCTTCAGGGCTTGGTTTCGGTTTGCTCAACCTGGACCGGCGTGCCGGCGGGCTTCGTGCCACCGAGTTGCTCGAGAATCGCAGGGAGGTTCAAACCGAGAGCCTCCAGTTGCTGAAGCAGGTTGAAGATGACCGCGGGCGCCGTGCGGGCCAACCGTGCCGCGCCAGTAGCGCCGCTGTCGCCGCTGCCCTGGTCAATGACCACCAGCTTGTCAATGTTGCCCATGGGCGCGGCCACGGCGCTGAAGATGCCCGTGGAGGCCTGGAGGATAGCGGGCAGCTTTTCCAGCACGGTCTGAAGCCTGGCGGCCTCGTTGAACTGCTTCCAGGCTTCGGCCTTACGCAGGATGGCGGCTGCTTCGGCCACGCCTTGCGCCTCGATGGCCTTGGCCTGCGCCAGGCCGACGGCTTCGATTTTAGCGGCCTCCGCTTTGCCCTCGGCTTCGATGGCGGCGGCGCGTCCGATGCCCTCCTTGCGGAGCCGTTCCTGCTCGGCTTCGGCCATCGCGATCATGGCGGCGCGGCGGCCCTCAGCCTCCAGGATGGCGGCCTGCTTGGCGGCTTCCGCCCTCACGATGGCGGCCTGGCGCTCGGCGTCGGCGGGCTTGATCACGGTGGCCTCCAGCTCCTTCTGCTTGCGGAGCACCTCCTGCTCCTGGACGGCGATCATCTCCTGGGTGCGGGTGCGCTCGATCTTGACCTCTTCGGCGACCACCAACTGCCGGGCCTGGGCTTCCGAGAGCGGCCCGGCCTGATTGGCGCGGGCTTTCTGGGTCTCGACTTCGGCTTGATACTGGGCCTGGCGGATCTGGAAGTCGCGCTCGGCCAGCGCGATTTCAGCCTGGGCGGCGAACTTGGCGCGTTCGCCTTCTTGAAGCGCCTGCGCGGAGCGGATCTTGGCGTCCCGTGTGGCTTCGGCTTCGCCGATGGTGGCGTCGCGCTTGACCTCGGCGGTGCGGCGTTTGCCCAGGGCGTCCAGGTAACCCTCCTCGTCGCTGATCTCCTGGATGGTGAGCACGTCCACGCCCAGGCCCATCTTCTCCAGGTCCATGGCCGCCTCACTGGTGAGTTTCTGAGCGAAGCTCTGGCGGTCGGAGTTGATCTCCTCTACCGTTAAAGTACCGAGGATCGAACGAAGGTGGCCTTCCAGGGTCTGGTAGATCACCCGGTGCATCTGATCCTGGCTCATGCCCAGGAAGCGCTCGGCGGCCGCTTGCAGGGAGGCGTCGTCGCTGCGGATTTTGACGTTGGCCACGGCCTTGACCGACACCGGGACGCCCTTCAGGGTGTAGGCCCTCTTGATTTCGAGCGGGATGGTGATGACGTTGAGCGACAGATAGTCCACCTTTTCGAGCAAGGGGAACTTCAGCGCTGCGCCACCCTTGACCATGCGGTAGCCGACCACGCGGCCGTCCGGCAGCCTGCGCTTGCGCCCGCTGAGCACCGCCACGGTGTTGGGGGAAACCTTGAGGTAATTGCGGCTGAACAGCCAGGCGGCGATGAACAGGCCCAGGACGACGAGCAGAACGATGACCGGCAGAAACAACTGTGAAAACTCGGCGAACATAACCCTCCCTCCGGCGCGCCGGGCGCCTCTATGGGCAACGCAAGGGGGCCCGGCGAAGTTCCCGTGAAGCGAAGCCTCTCAAGCTCCCTCAGCCCTGCGAACAATCACCGCCTCGCCCAGCACCTGCTGGATGCGCACGATCTCGTTCTCGCCGATAGGCTCTCCATCCTCCGAGCGCGCGATCTTGTCCAGCAGCTCCTCTCCGAGGCGGCAGCGGATTTGCCCCAACCCGTTCTTGGGGATGGCCACCACGACGCGAGCCGTCTGGCCCACCAGGTCGGCGCTGCGCAGCTCGGTGGTGGCCTGCTGGCTCCAGAGGAAGCGCGCGAAGGCATAGATGATCGAAGCGAACAGAACGCCGCTGGCGAAACCGACGGCGGACGCCGGCGCCGGTCCCAGACCGTAGTAGGTCGCCACCGCGCCGAAGCCGCCGAAGGCGGTGACGAAGACGCTCAAGATCCGGGTGGAGAAGATGCCGGGACCGCCGTGATCCAGGTCGTGGTCCAGTCCCTCGCCGAAATGCTCGAAAATCTCCCCGAAGATAAGGGAGATCAGCAGGAACAGAAAGCCGACGCCCGCGATGCCGAGGAAGATGCCGAAGGCGGAAATCTGCGTGAGCCATCCGGGCATGGAGGCGTCCTCAGCAAGCGCAGTGTATCCCAGTGCGCAGCGGCAGGTCAAACCTCACCGGCCAGGCGGCGGACGGCAACCCGCGGGGCCGGCTGCCGTCCCCGCGCTCAGGCCTGCAATCGAGCGCCGGTTGGGCGAACCGCAGCCCGTGGAAATCAGCTCGACATCTTGCGCTTGCGGCGGCGGAGGATCAACAGCACAAGCACCCCGCCCGCGGCAATCCACAGAATGGCTGACAACAGCGAGTTATCCATCAGCAGCTCCTTTCTTGGTACATCGGTAAATCGAAAGCCGCCCGCAGCGGTCGGCGACGGGCGGTTACATATTGAACGACTTCATCATCGGGAACAGGTTCTTGAAGAGCTGGAGCAAACCCGGTCCCGCGGCCACCACCAGCATGGCCGGCAGAATGAAGAAGAAAATCGGGAAGACCAGCTTGACGCCCACCTTGGCGGCGCGCTCTTCGGCCTGCTGGCGCCGGCGGACGCGCATGAAATCCGAATGGGTTCGCAAGGAGTCGGCGATGCTGGTTCCGAAGCGGTCGGCCTGAATGAGGGTGGCCACCAGCTTGCGGATTTCGGGTTCTGCCGTGCGGTCGGCTAAGTTCTTCAGGGCTTCCTGGCGTCGCTTGCCGGCGCGCATTTCCAGAGTGACGAGGTTGAGCTCCTGACTGATCTCCGGGTGCGTGATGGCCAGCTCGCGACTGACGTTGAGGATGGCCTGGTCCAGGCCGAGACCCGCTTCCATGCAGACGATCATCAGGTCCAGCGCGTCGGGCAGGGAGAGGCGCAGTTTCTCCTGGCGCCGAGCGACCAGGTGGTCCAGGACCATGTTGGGGGCGAAGAAGCCGACCAGCGCGCCGGCCACTACCAGGACCGTGCGGAGCACCGCATCTCCGGTTACGTAGTCCCGCAGGATGAGGGCCAGAATCAGGAACGTCACGCACAGCACGACCTTCAAGCCGTAGTAGATCTTGGGCGCGACTTCCGAGCGGATGCCCGCCGCCATCAGGTAGCGACGGACCATGGAAGTCTCCTGCGGAGAGATGGGCACCGCTTCGCCGACCCGCTGGATGATGCGCACGAACAGGGGCTTGTGGTCCGGCTGCTCCAGGGCCACCGGAGTCTGAACCGCCACGGGGCTGCCCAGTTGTTCGTACAAGCGCCGCGGCCTCACATAGAGGCGGTAGCCGTAAGCCGTGATGCTGAGCGTCAGCACCACGAAGAGCGCGAGCGAAATCAGCACCGGCATGGCGTCACACCTTGATATCCACGATCTTGCGGATGGTCAGATGCCCCAACAGCAAGCCCAGGATGGCGGCGCCGATAATGTACTTGCCGTCGGGGTCGTTGGCCATGGATTGTAAGTAACCCGGAGCGATCACCATCAGGCCCAGCATCAGCACCACGGGCATGATGGTGAGCACCGCCCCGGTAACCCGGCCGTGCGCGCTGGCCGCGCGCACCTGTCCCTTGAGCTGGAAGCGTTCCCGGATGATGCGCGCCAGTTTGGTCAGCACTTCGGCCAGATTGCCTCCGGTTTCCCGCTGGAGGAGCACGGCGGAGACGAAAAACTTCACGTCCAGAAGGGGCACGCGCTCGGCCAGGTTTTTGAGCGCGGTGTCCATGGGCAGACCGAGATTCTGCTCGTTGTAGACCTTGCGAAACTCCACGCTGAGGGGCGGGGTGGACTCGTTCGCCAGCATCTCGAGGCTGATGGAGAAGGCATGCCCGGCACGCATGGCGCGCGCCAGAAAGTCCAGGGCCTCAGGGAATTGTTCCTCGAAAGCCGCCAGGCGGCGCTGTCGCTGCCGCAAAACGTATAAGTAAGGCAGGGCGCCGCCGGCCACCGCCGCAGCGGTGGCGCTCAACCAGGGAACCATCAGCACCCGCAGCCACAGGCCGATCAGGCCGCCGACCAAGGCGGTCAGCAGCATCTGCGCCAGCAAGCCGCCGGGCGTCAGGTTCATGCCCGCCTGCTGGATGTGGGATTCCATTTTGCGCACGAGGTCGAAGCGTTCCAGCAGCCGTTCCCACCGCGGCGCTTTCTCGGGTTCGAGCAGTACTGTGGTCTGGACGGTGACAGTGGCGCCGGCGGCAGTTTCCAGCACCCCGGTTAGCTTTTTCTTGCGCTGGCCCTCCAGGTAACGAAACCCCAACCCCAGCGTGAGCGCCACCAGGGCAAAGATCATCAGAAAGGTGAAGACGGCGACACCCATGACGTGCTACCCGATCTCGACAACGGTCTGGAAGATGGCGGGCGGAAGCTGGATGCCCGCCGCCTTCAGACGTTCGCTGAACTTGGGACGAATGCCCGTAGGACGGAAACGGCCCAGCACCTTGCCGTCCTCGCGGACCCCGGTTTTCTCGAACACGAAGATATCCTGCCCGGTCACCTGATCGCCTTCCATGCCGACGCACTCCATCATGTGGGTGACGCGACGGCTGCCGTCGCTGAAGCGCGCGATCTGTACGAACATGTCAATGGCGGAGCTGATCTGCTGGCGAATGGCGCGCACGCCGATGTTGGAGTTGGCCATGCCGACCATGACTTCCAGGCGGCTGATGGCGTCACGCGGGGAGTTGGCGTGGATGGTGGTGAGCGAGCCGTCGTGGCCCGTGTTCATGGCCTGGAGCATGTCCAGGGCCTCTTCGCCGCGCACCTCGCCGACGATGATGCGGTCCGGGCGCATGCGGAGGGCGTTGATCACGAGCTGGCGGATCTTGATGGCGCCCTGGCCCTCGATGTTGGGCGGGCGGGCCTCCATGCGCGCGACGTGGATTTGCCGGAGCTGGAGCTCGGCGGCGTCCTCGATGGTCACGATACGCTCGTCCTCGGGAATGAAGCCGGAGAGCACGTTGAGCAGGGTGGTCTTGCCGGCGCCCGTGCCGCCGGAGATCACGATGTTGAGGCGGGCGCGCACGCAGGCCTTGAGGACCTCGAGCATGCCCTCGGTCAGCGTCAGATTCTTCACCAGCTCCTGCGCGGTGATGGGATCGCGGCGGAAACGGCGGATGGACAGCAGCGGGCCGTCCACGGCCACCGGCGGGATGACGGCGTTGACGCGCGAGCCGTCGGGCAGGCGGGCGTCCACCATGGGCGAGGATTCGTCCACGCGGCGGCCCACGCGCGCCACGATTTTCTCGATGATGCGCAGCAGGTGCTGGTCGTCCTTGAACTCCACGGGCGTGCGCTGGAGCTTGCCGTTGCGTTCCACGTAGACCAGGCGTGGCGTGGTCACCAGGATGTCGGAGACGGTGGGATCCTGAAGCAGCGGCTCCAGAGGACCCAGGCCGAAGACCTCGTTGAGGACCTCCTCGATGACCCGCTCCTTTTCCGCCATGCTGAGCGGGGTGCGCTCCTCTTCGACCAGGCGGGCCACGGCCACGCGCACTTCCATGCGGACGCGATCGCCGACCAGAGACCCCAGGGCTTCCAGGTTGATCCGCTCCAGAAGCTTGCGGTGCAGAGCAAACTTCAGTTCCTGATATTCGGGCGTGGTGGCGTGGCGCTCGAGCAGGCGCGTCACCCAGCCCGCTTCGCCCGCGCCGCGGAAGCCCGGCGTCACCGTCTCAGCCGCCATCTGAGTTCCTCCTTGCTCAGTAAGTTTTCTAACTCACTCCATAAAACGGGAACTTAGAAAAGAATCCCTAACTTTGACTTACCCTTCTCGCCGCGATCTTCCGGCAAGCCTGCGATTCTGGCCGCCAGACGGCTAAAGTGCCGTCGCAGCTCGCTGGTCTCCGGAAGCAGGTTACCTTCGGAATAGGCTTCGTAAAGCTCGGGGTAACTATTGGGCAAAGTGGCGTAAATCTCCAAGCCGAGCACCTTTTCCAGTTCCGACTGCGTTAAATCGGGCTGCCGCGGCGAACGATTCAAGATCAGTTGGAGCCGCTTCTGCCCGTAGCCGTTATCGAGCAAACTTTGAACGATATGCTTGACGCGGTGCAGAGCCAGAACGTCGAAGGTGGCCACCAGGAAGGCCTGGTCCAGATCGCCGAGCACCGCCAGAGTCAAGGGTGTGGCGCTGCGTCCCAAATCCACCACCACCCAGTCGTAGATGGTGCGCATGAAGCGCAGCACCTGGCGGAAGGCCTCCAGGGGAAGCGGTTCATTGGGATCGGTGATGCGCGGCGCGGCGATGACCTCCACGCGCGGCTGGCCGTTGGAAACCAGGGCCTTGAAGTAACTGGCGTCCAGGCGATGTAAGTTGCGCACCGCGTCCAGGATGGAGTAGTCGCTGCGGGCCTTCATGAGGAAGCCCAGCAGACCGGACTCCAGGTCGAGATCGGCGAGCAGAACGTCCTTGCCGGTCTGCCGTTGCAGCTCGACCCCGACATGAGCCGCCACGGTGGTGGCGCCGCAGCCGCCCTTGGCGGAGACGAATCCGAGCACTTTCCCGGGCTCGCGCGTGGGCTGCCGAGCGCGCAGCCGCTCGCTGGTCAAACGGATGAGGGCCTTCTCGAGTTCCCCTTCGAGCGGAGGATAGAGATACTCGCTGGCTCCCGCACGGATGGCCGCCAGGATGGTTGCCGGATCGGCGGTGGTGTTCAGGGCGATCAGGATAGGCTGCGCCAGACTCGATCGGATGCGGCGCAGCGCATCTTCGAAGGAGGAGCCCAGGGCAGTGAGATCCACCAGGACGACGTCGGGACGCACGCGGTCCAGCTCGTCCAGGAACCGAGCCCAATCCTGGATCACCGGCTGATCGAAGACGATCCTGGCCGGCGAGCCGCGCAAGGCGAGCTGCACCTGGTTCCAGAGATCGCGATGCGCGACGATCAGACCGACCTTGACTTCCTGCCCAGTCATTCTCGTTGTTTTCCCCGTTTGGTTCGCGTTGCGGTTGCGTCTCCTGTGTGCTTCGTCCTCCGGTTAGTTGGGCGGCCCCGGGGGCCTGGTCGGCTCGGCGCCGGGCGCCGGCGTAGGAATAATCTGGACGGCCGGAGCGGCAGCCGGCGCAGGCTTGGTCTCCGTCAGTTGCTCGACGGGGACCTTCTCCTGCACCGGTTTAACCGGCACCGGCCCGGTGACTTCCGTGCCCGGGGTGCGCGGGGCGGCCGTGGGCGCGCCCTTCATGAACTCCTCGGGCATTTTGATGTCCGGCACGGGCTGCCCTGCGGGAATGGGACGCACCAGCTCGGGCGTCACGGCCACCAGCAACTCGCTGTTGTTCTTGGTCAGCGTCCGCGACTGGAACAGCTTGCCCAGGACCGGAATGTCGCCGATGCCCGGGATTTTGCTGAAGCTCTCCATGACCCGGTTATCCAGCAAGCCGGCGATCAAGAAACTCTGCCCGGACTCCAACTCGATTTCCGTCTGCACGCGGCGCGTGGCGATAGCCGGAATGGTGAATCCCTGAAGCACGACCGCGTTGGCGTAGTCCAGCGAGCTGACTTCCGGCGCGACACGGAGGCGGATCGTCCCGCGAGGAGTCACCGTGGGCAAGAAATTGATCCGCACGCCGAATTCGCGCCATTGGATGGTGACCGCGCCGGCCCCCGCGATTCCGGTTTGCACGACCGGCACCGGGAATTCGCCGCCTGCCAGGAAGCTGGCCGGCTGGCCGTTCATGGCCAGCAGATTCGGCTCCGCGAGCATTTCCAGCAGCCGCTTGCCCTGGAGGGCGCGGATGGTGGCTCCGAGATCCAGGTCCGGCCGGAACAGGAAGATGTTGAGCGCGTCGGTCAGATTGAACGTGGCGCCTTGCGCACCGGCGAATTGCACCTGCGGCGGTTGAAATTGCTGGGTGGTGATGGAGCCCGGCGTGTTCAACGCGCCGGTGGAGAAGAAGTTGACGCCCAGGTCCTGGGAGGCTGCGCGGTCCACATTGGCGAAGCGCACCTTCAACAGGATCTGCTGCTCGGCCGGAGGCGTCTTCACGTAAAGCAGGTTCACCGGCTTGCCCAACGTGCTGGCGATGTTGAGGGCTCGCTCGGCGGCGATCTTGTCGTTGACCGTGCCGCGCAGGAACACGTTCTCGCCCTCGAGAGAAATGCTGACGTCCTGGCCGGGCAGTTCCTTTTCCAGCTCTCGTCGCACGGCTTCCAGGCGCGCGGGGCTGGGGAGCACTTTCAAATCGAACAGCAGGCGATTGCCTCCCTGCTGCCAGATCACAAGGCTGGTTTCGCCGGGCGCCAGGCCGTTGATGAGAACCTCCTTGGGAGTGATGACCACGGCCTCGGCGATCTTGCCGTCAGCCACTGAAACGCGCTGGATGACTGTGGGACTTTCCACCACCAGCGACTTGCCCGCCGTCACGAACAGATCGCGTGCGCCGGAAGGCGGCTGCTGCGCCAGCAAGGGGTGCTGGCTGCGCAAGAAAGCCCCGATGAGAAGAATCCACAACAGCCAAGCGTGGGAGCGCGGAAGTTGAGGGTTCACGGCTTGGCCTCCGTTGCCGGTGCGAATTTGGTCTCTTCCCGCTTGGCGCCGTGCAGCACCTCGACCACCAGCGGGGGTTCGGGCTTGGGCTCCGCCTTGGGGGGAGCCTTCGGCGGGGGCGCAGGGGCGGCAGCGCGTCGCACCGCGGGTCTCGGCGTTTCCGAGGGGCTCAAGTACGGCTGCCCGGTGAAAAGGTGAGCCAGCGCGGTCCCGCGGGTCTTGGCGATCTCGGTGTCCAGCGGATTGCGCAGCACGAGCTGGATGCGGGCTTCGTTGCCCGCCAGCGTCAGCGCTTCCGCTTGCTCCGGCGTCACCAGGAGGTTGACCACCGGGACGGAGACCGGCTTGCCCTCTGCGTCCTTCTGGATGTTCTGTCCTGCGGAGAGAACCTCGATATTCTGAAGCAGCGTGCGGGCCACGGTTCCGATGTTTCCGGAGACGTTCGGGGGATTGCCGGAGATGAGCACGTCCACGCGCATGCCGGGCACGACGAAGCCGCCCACACCGACCACTTCATTGACCCGTACGGCCACGGCGCGCATGCCCGGCGGGATCGTGGCCGCCAGGCCTGCACCGGCGCCTTTCGGCGCCAGGCGCGTCTCCAGGATCGGTTCATCCTGATAGATATTCGCCACCACGCCCCGGCCCACGATATCTTCACGTTTGAGGACGGCGTTCGGGGGCACGGGGCCGGCCCACTCGACTTGTCGCAAGTCCGGGTCGCGGATCAAAGTACCCACCGGCAGGTTACGCGCGGCGACCATCAGCAGCGTGGTGGCGGGTTTGGCCGGCTGGCTCAGACGACTGGCTGTCAACCGGTACACCAGGTAGCTGGCGATCCCTGAAACCACCAGGGCGAATACCAGCACCGAGACAAAGCGCTTGTTCATAAGTGGTCCTCCACCCTGCCGGACAGATTACCGCAACCCAAGCGAAAAAGAAAGGGGCATGCAGGGGGCATGCCCCCTTTTGCCGTCCAGGATAAGACTAGCTGGCACCCTGCTGGGCGCTCTGTGCCGCGGCGTTAAGCTGTTGGCTGGCGACGTTCCAAATGCTTGACACGCTGCCTCCGGCTCCGATGAACAGGGCCGCGGAAGCCAGGGCCACGAAGGCCAAGAGCAAGGTGTACTCGACCAGGTCCTGGGCTTGCTCGTCCCGCAGGAAATTCTTCAGAAGGGTCATGTTTCTTACTCTCCTCGCATGGTTTTGGATTAGGGCGATCCATGGGCCGCGGCGGCGGCCGTCGCGAGACCCCGGTGCGCGGCAGCGCCGGATCCATGGACCGCCCGGGTTTCACCTCGTGATCGCGCGATCACGTCGGCCTCCTCCGGTCGTCCGGCGGAGACCTGAGAATGGCGGGCCTCCTCGCCCGCCCTCCGAAAAACGATGGCGACGCCGTCGTCGTAGACCAACCGCCATCGCCGGGATTCCTTCAACAGGCTGGCCAGCGGGGCGTCGGCTCTGAGCACGGCGGTTTGGGGAGCGTAGCTATCGAGCTTTTGCCGCCAATCGAAACGTCCGTTCAGGAGGCCGGACACTTCCTTGCCCAGTTGCCCGCCGTAGAAATCGCTGCGCCCGTCAATGAAAACTCTGGTGTGCGGGTAAAGCCGGTAGATCAGGTAGTCGCCCCATTCGTCGTCGGCGAAGACGTTGCCCGCCAGCGCTTCGCGGCCCAGGGACTGGACGGCCTGCGCGGGGTAGCGCTTCGGGTCGTATTCAGGACGGAATTTCCCGGAGGCTTGCGGGGCCCAGACCAGCGCGCCGACGCCGACCAGCGCCGTAACGGCGGCCCATGGAGCGCGAGCCGCGCGGTCCATGGCGGCCATCTCCGCGGAGAAGCGGCGGAACGCCGTTACGACTCTGCGGAGCCTTTCGGCGACGTGAGCCTGCTCGAGTTTTTCGAGAGCCTCGCGGAAACTCAGCGCCAGAATAGGGGTTGCGAGAATGACGAAAATCGGTATATTTCTGGCCGCCAGCAGAGCTAAGTGGCCCCAGAACAGAAGCAAAATCGTGTAAGTATAACGCCTTCTGTAAAGGTTCCAGAGAGCCGCCGCAGCTCCCCCGATGAGCAAAATCTCGAAGTAAATGGCCGCAGGATGATGGAAATTGAGCGACAAAAACTCGATGATGTTATTGAAATGATAGGAATCGGTCAGATATCGGAAGATATGGGCGTGGAGGCGCCAGGTATAAGGATTGATCAGGCTGGCGAGCAGGCAGGCGGCCGCGCACGCCAGATAGGGTCGGACTCGCAGGAGGGAAGCGCGGCGCGCAGCCGCCTCGGGGCTCAGCAGCCAACCTGCCAGCTCGCCGGCCGCGTAGGCGCCGATCAAAAGAATTCCTACGAAAAATCCGCCGTGCAAATTGGTCCAGAGAATCGTCAGCGGCGGCAGCCACCAAAGCAGCGCCGTGCGCCCGGTGCGGACTTTCTCGAGTAAGTGATAGGAGACGGCCACAAAGAGCAGCGTGAACAGATGCGGGCGCGCCAGCCAGTGGATGGAAGAGGCCGCCAGGGCCAGGAAGGTCAGGGCGATCGAGATGAGCGCGTCGCCGGAGATCGAGCGCGCCATGCGGTAGACTAACAGCCCTGTAACACAGATGACCGCCAGACTGCCGAGCACCACCGGGGCCAAGCCCCCGTGAAGGTGGAGCCAGCCGAAGACGAGGTCCCACAGCCACTCCCAGGCGTACCAGGGTTCCCCCGCTTTGGTGAAGGAGAAGATGTCGCGGTCGGGTACGCGGCCGTTGGTCAGGATCCACTCGCCGGTGCGCAGGTGCCATCCCGTGTCGCCGTCGCCCAATAAGAAGCGCACTCCATCCAGCCGCAGAACCAGAAACAGTACGGGCATCAGCAGGGCCACGTCGCTGAACGACGGCGCCCAGTGCTTACGGCGGCCTGGAGTGGAGTCCCCGATCACGTCGCTCGTCCCCGTTCGTTTCCCCGCCCTTACATCAGCAGGCGGCTGAGTTCTTCCTGGCTCTGGATGGCCGCCAAGGGGCCTCCGCTGGAGTCCCGGAATCGCATCTGGTGGATTTGAAAAGCCACCAGCGGCCCGCCGTTCTCCTGGGCGGCCACGCGCACCGCCGTGGCCTGGCAGTACAAGCATTTACGTCCGAAAGAGTGATTGGCGGGCAGCTCGATTTCCAGGTCCAGCAGATCTCCGGGCCGGGGCAGCTTAAAGGCCTGGCTCAAATCCCAGGAAATCAGGATGCCGCCGCGGCTCATATTCTGCGTCAGCCCGATCGGTTGGCGGAATTTTCCGCCCGGTCGGGTCACGTGACAGCGCAGCCGTACCCCGACCCGAGGGTTTTGACGGCGTTCCATCATCCCTGAATATTCCGGTTTATTGGGGCGGATTCAAGATTGAAAATGGATGATAGGGTTTTGTTGACGGAGGTTAGCGAGTTGGATACTAAAGAGCGGTACTCCTGCCGGCATGACTCCGAGAACTTCAGTTTGGGTTAGGGCCGGGTGTAGGTGGGCTAGCGGAACGGCAGGGGGAACCTGTTGGGGGTGAGCTTGCTGCGCGGCGCGGGATCGGCGGTGAGCGGCGGGAGAGGCGAACAGTCATGTGAGTACTGTTTGAAACGTACTAATGAAATTTTGTTTCACTTGTGCCTAACTCAGTGCTATGCTAATTCGTACCGGAGTACATGCGGACCTCCGGCCTCTTAGTGCCGGGAGGAGCAAGTCCGCAGCGGTAGAAAGGCAAGGCGTATGGCGCGCGTTGCGCTGTTCACCGACGAACCCGTGCTGGCGACGGGCTTCATCGCTACGCTGGCCTCGGCGCCCCATCTGGAGCTGGTTTCCATCGCCAGCGACGCGACGCGACTCAGCGAGCTGCTGAAGGAGGCGCGGCCCGATCTGCTGGTGGTTGATCTGACGCCCGAGGTAACATTCAGCCTGCTGGCGGGGCTGCATCGTGAGGCGCCGGATTGCCGCATCGTGCTTTGGACCCGCGCCATCTCGATGGAGCTGGCCTATCAGGTTATGGATTTAGGCGTGTGCGGCATCCTGCGAAAAACCTTGCCGCCCGAGCTGGTGGTCAAGTGTCTGACCAAAGTCGCAGAGGGCGAGCTGTGGTTCGACAAGAGTCTGACTGCCAGCTTCCTGACGGCGCGCACCGTGTCGCTGACCAATCGCGAGAGCCAACTGGTGACCTTGCTGGCGCAGGGACTCAAGAACAAGGAAATCGCTGCTGCGTTATCCATTTCCGAAGGCACGGTCAAGGTCTATCTGTCGCGCTTGTTCCATAAGGTGGGAGTAAAGGATCGCTTCGAGCTGGCGCTCTACGGGCTGCGCAATCTGCAAAACCTCCAGATGTTGGGTCCCGGGCCAATCGAAGCGCCGTCGGCGGACGTGCGAACGGGGTCCGTGCCCTTCCGGGCTTTGCGGACCCTGGTGCTGGAACGGCCGGGATCGGCGTTCCGCAAACCCAGCCGCGTAGAGGGGCACTTGCCCAGCCGCATTGCCGCGGGGACACAAAGCGCCTGAAGGTCGCCTAGCGGTTCTATAATGAGCCGAAGGGCGCGGCCGTCATGCTGGCTTGGTGGGCAATCGTCTCAGGACTAACTGCCGTCAAGCCCCGGCCTGTAGAAGTCCCCAGATTTCTTCAGTTCCGCTTTCCGCCGCAGCCCAGCCGCTGGCCGTGCTTCGCCGTTTCGCTGGGAATGCACTTAGCGGCGCTCCTTGTATGGCCCGCGATAAGCGATTGGCTGAGCGCCGCGCGAGCGGAAATGTTGGTCCGCCGCTACAGGCTGCTGGCCCCGGTGGAAATTCGGGTTCCGGAACGGCTCTATCTGGCCTCCGCAGGGGGCCGACCTCTGCGCCCAAGACCGACCCGGCAACGCGCTGTAGCCCGGCAGCCAGCGCAGCAAGCAGCCGAGAGGCGCGGGCAGGAGAGGGGCGGAGCACAGGCGGGGAGGCAGCGCCTGCGCCGCTTCCAGTTACCGCCGTTGAGGGTGCGCAAGACCGACCAAACACTGCTCCAGCCGGACTTCGCGCCGGACTTGCCGGTCCTCAGCGAGATCACCCTGCCGGAAATCTTCTTCTGGGCTCCACTGCCGGCGGCCGCGCCGCGCGTGCGTAAGCCCTTCGTCATGCCCGGCAGCGCCGAGCCGTTCGCGCAGCCGCCGCGGCTGGATGCGCCGCCACAGCTTACGGCGCCAAACTGGGAGACCCTGACGCTGGATGTGCAGGTGGCGGCTGCCCTGGAGGGTCGCCCGGATGCCTTGCTGGCCCCGAGCATCAGCTTGCCCATCCGGATGCCTGATTTCGACAGGCCCACGCCTCAGACGCATGTTTCGGTTGACCGCTCGGTGGGTGACCCGCTTAGCGTGCTGGCTCTGAACTGGCGCCTGCGGCCACTGCGTGAGGAGCTTTTGGTTCCACCTGGCAACCAACTTGCGGAGATCTTCGGGCCGGGCGCTCGGGGCGAGGGGGAAGCCGGGGGCGGGAGCGCCGAATCGAGAGGGGTGGGAGCGAGCGGCGAGCGCTCGACGGAGGCCGCCGCTACGGTCGAGCCCTCGGGTCGGCCGGCGGAAGCAGCCATGGCGGAGCCACCGAAGCGGAGGGACGCCGGCGCCGAAAGTGCAACGCGGGCGCGGCAGGCAGCGGTCTCTCGCTCGAGTTCGAGTTCGACTGACGCCCCGCGCGGTAGAGCTGCGAACGGCGCCCGGGAATCACCGCTGTCCCCGACGCCGAGCTCCGACATGCAGGCAACTGCGGCACGGACAGGTCCTGCGCCGCCCGTGGGAGTCCGTATGGAACATCCGCCCGGTGGGGTCTTCGACGTCGTGGTGGTGCAGCCGGCCCCCATGGACGGCTTTGCGGAATCCACGGGCGCTCTTTCCGGTCGCCCGGTGTACTCGGTGTTCCTGAATGTCGGCGCCGCAAAGCCGTGGATCCTGCAATATTGCATCCCGGGCGAAGACCAGACCACGGTCATCTCGGGAGGCGTTGTGCGGCTGGGCAATCCTGCACCGGTGAGCGCTCCGTATCCTCGGGTCACCTACTTACCGGCGCTTCGTTCACGTCCGGGCAGCTACATGATGGTCCACGGATACCTGGGGGCCGACGGGCGATTCCAGCAGCTCGAGGTCTTGCGGGCCGCGGATCGTGACGAGGCGCAGAGCGTGCTGCCGGTGCTCGAACGCTGGGAGTTCCGGCCGGCGACTCGGGAGGGGCGCCCGGTTCAAGTCGAAATACTGCTGGCGATTCCGCGACCCTGACCAAGACGCGTGCCGACCCATCGCCTCCCACAGCCCGATGCTGTTCTCAGGACCTGGAACGCAGCTTCGTGCATGCGGCCTCGGTTCCGGGCCAAAAAAAAGCCGCCCCGAGCGGGGCGGCTCATCAATGGCGGGAAGTGGAGGCTGCGTTCAGTTAGGGACGGTTCGCTGCCGTCTCCGTAGACGCCCTGGCGGCCGGGAGGGCCGCTTCGGGCACGAAAACCTTGATCTCGACGCGTCGGGCCAAACGCCGCGCGGCTGCCGGGCTCGGCGCTCCGGTTTCGGTCGGTGACGCCGCGGACTCACTCTCACCCAGGCCCACGGTGTAAATTCGCCTCAGCGGCACGTTGAGGCTCACCAGGGAGCGCACGACCGTGTCAGCGCGGCGCCGGCTCAGCGTCAGGTTGTAATCTTGCGGGCCGGTGGGATCGGTGTAGCCCGCGACCTCGACCACGTAATTCGGATAAGCGCTCAGCCGCGCCGCCAGCGCCTCGAGCTTCTGCCGCGATTCAGGCGTCAGCGTGCTCTGGTTGAAGCCGAACAACACGGTCTCTTGCGCCAGCAGGCGAAACTTGTCGCTGTTCTCCAGCCGGGCAGCCAACTCCCCAAGGCGCTCCTGATTGCGCTGTCCCATTTGTTGCGCTTGCTGAGCGAGCTCGGAAGCACGCTCGGCGCCCTGTCTGGCCTCTTCCGCCGTGCGTCCGGCTTGCGTGGCGCGATTCTCGGCGCTCATGGCGCGCTCTTCGACGCGCGACAACCCGCGGGTGGTCTTCTCTTCGAGCTGCGCGATCTGCGCCATGGCCTCCTGGTTCTTCCGCTCCAGCTCCTGGGTGCGCTGCTCGATGGGGCTGACTCGATCGCGTACGTACCTCTTGGTGGCGCAGCCGGAGCTCAGCGCCAGGGCCAGGACCAAGCCGCCGGCTGTCGGTCGAAAGACGTTACTCACAATACCTCCTCACGCGCCAGATATCTGCACTTAAGCGGCCAGAAAGCTGAAGCGTACAAGCTCGTGGAAAATCAGTCAAAGGCGCACCGAGGCGCCGCGTGCGGCGGAAGGAAATACCTGGGATTTGGAAGCCGCCGGGAAAAAAATACCTATTCCGGACCTCTACCGGCGGGCTTGAAACTCGGTCCAGGGGTGGGCCCTGAGATCCCGCAGGTAGGGTTTCTGCCAATTGAACTGCGGATAGCGACGCAGGTGGTCGGCGGCCTTGAAGTCCAGTCCGCAGGAATGCCCCATCGCGGCCACGAACGCCATGCGTTCAGCCATGGAGGCATCGGCCACCTTCGCCTGCACGGCGCCGGCGGGGGCGTAAGGCGGCTGCCATGGAATCACTCCGCGGGGCGACAGCTCGATGTGCCCGCAGAGGGTTCGCTCGTTGGGCTCTATTTTGCCGGCGTAGGCGTCGAAATGATCGGAAAGAAAGCGCTGACCGGCGGCCACGTCAATGCGCCCTTTGTACTCGGCCATCAGTTGTTCCCACCGCACGCGCCGCGCATTGGGACTGAGGCTGGGATCGTTGAGGGGGAAATCGGTTTCCTCTTTCGCCAGCTTTTCATCCACGGGAAAGTTGGCCCCCACGAAGTAACCATCGCGGGTGCGGCGCAGGTTGACATTCTTCAGGCCCAGCTCCAGGCTGGCGATCTCGCCGGTCTTGCGATCGGCCACCAGCCAGTTATTCGCATAACCGCCGTTGTTGCCCTCCTTCATAATGCGAGCGAAGTCGTCAATGGAGGTCGAATACTGCATGGCCTTACGGGCGCGGACGAACTCGGGGATGCCGGTGGGATCGTAGCCTCGAAACTGGCTGATGGTGGTTTCGGTGATCATGATGCCCGCGGCGTTGAGGCCGAAATCGTCGGCGCTGTGGATGAGGCCCGGGAAGCCGTCCATGAGGATGCGGTGGCCGCGAGCGGGGACCAGATCGAAGATGATGTTCCAGCGCGCGCCTTCCAGGTAGCCGGTCCAGGCGTTATGTCCGATGACGGGACGGCCGTCGCGTGTAAAACTGCCGGTGGCGACGAAGGCGCTGCAACTCTCGCGCGTGGGTCGGGGGCGGCGCGCCGACTTGCCGCGGTTCTTCTCCCACCAGTCCATGTAGTAGGGGGTGTACTCCAGGAAGCCGTTGAGCGCGGTGACGTCCCAGACGTCCAGGCGAACGCCCCGAGCCTTGAGACCTTCGGCGATGCCTGTGAGCTCCTGGCGGTATTCTTCCTCGATCCGCGGCCAGAAGACCTCGCGGGCGACCTGACGAAAGAAGGCCCAGGGCTGACGGGTGTCGTGCTCGAGCACCAGGGCGATGACTTTTTGAGCCTCCTGAATCTCGGGAGCGAGCAGATAGCCGTGCTGGAAGCCGATTTGAGACGGCGGACCCTCCAGGTGCACAAAGATCCAGCCGTTTCGCTCCTGGCGCGAAGCAGGCTGAAGCCGCGGGTCGGTCTGAGGGGCTTGAGAGAGCAGGCCCCAGGCCGCGCCGAGCAGGGCCGCGCTGCAAAGGAATGCTCTGCGATGCATGTCGCCTCCGTGCGCTTCATTATAGCGAGTGCGCGGGCGAGAACCGGGCAGCGGCCGATGTGCTAGCATCAGCGATATGGCGAGGCCCAAAGGCTTGTTCGAGGTGGAGTGCCCTTGCTGTCAGGCGCGCCTCAAAATTGATCCCGCCACGCAAGCAGTCATCTCGCACAAGGCTCCGGAAAAACCGCGCACGGTGGAGAGCCTGGAAGACGCAGTGGCCCGGCTTCGGGGTGAGGCGGCTCGGCGCGAAGAGCTGTTCCAGCGTTCCTTTGAAGCCGAGAAGCGACACGGGGAGGTGCTCCAGCGCAAGTTCGAAGAGCTGCTCAAGCAGGCGCGCGAGAGCCCCGAAACGCCCCCGCCGCAACGCGACATTGATCTGGACTGAGCGGGCAAGCGCCTCGCGCCTTTCGGTCCGGCGCGAGCTCAGCGCAGCCGCACCACCAATTCCGGTCCCAGCAGCTCCTCCAACAGCGGGGTCTGAGGGTAGGGGTGACCCTTGTAACGCCGGAAGCCTTCACCCAGAGCGATGCCGGCGCGGCGACCGGTCTGCCGGGTCCACTCCTCCATGGTGACCATGTAGTCATCCATGCCGTGCTGCTTCATGAGCCATTCGCGCTGGCTGCGATGCTGGGCCAGCATCTGCTTTTTGATCTCGAAGACGGACTCGACGTTGACCACGAAGTCGGGCAGCACGGGGTTGCCCTCGCGGTCCACGCCGCCGTCCGGATCCATGAAGTACAGATGCGGGATAGCAGGCAACGGCGGTTTGGGGTCCAGGGCTCCGGTGGAGTAATTGGGCGCCGGGGCGGCAAAGCAGGCGTCGCGCACCAGCATGCTGGTGGTCTCGTGGTCGCACAGATAATCTACGGGTGCGGCCGTGAGCACCAACTGGGGCTGGAACTCGCGGAGGATTTCGGTGACGCGGCGCCGGGAGTCATGGTCGTTGAAGATGGCCAGATCGCGAAATTCGGCGCAGCGATAGGTGGCGCCGATCAAAGCGGCGGAACTGCCGGCTTCCCGGCGGCGGATGGAGGCGATTTCTTCGGCCGAGTATTCGGTGGTTCCGCAGTCGCCGGGCGTCATGGTGACGATGGTGATGGAATGACCGCGCGCCGCCAGCAGAGCCAGCGTGCCGCCGGCCAGGATCTCGACGTCGTCGGGATGAGCGTGAATGGCGAGGATGCGAGTCATGGCGTCGGTTGAAGAACTTTAGCGGTCAATTTCTCGGTCATGCGCCGGGATTGTGCGGTGGCGGTTTCGATGGCGGAGATGAGCATGGAACGCAGGCCGTGTTTTTCCAGCTCGTGGATGGCTGAGATGGTGACGCCGCCGGGGGTAATGACCTGGTCCTTGAGGATGGCGGGATGCAGATTGGTCTCGCGCACCAGCTTGGCGGCTCCCAGCACGGTCTGCTCGGTCAGGCGGGTGGCCACCTCACGCGAGAGGCCCATCTTCAAACCCCCGTCAATGAGGGCCTCGATGACCATATAAATGTAAGCCGGGCCGCTACCGGAGAGCGCGGTCACGGCGTGCATCAGCTCTTCCTCCACGAAAACCACATAGCCGACGGCCGAGAAGAGGCTCTCGACGAGAGCGCGTTGCTCGGCGGTGACGGCGCCGTTGGCGGCCACCGCCGTAGCGCCTTCCTCCACCACGACCGGGATGTTGGGCATGGCGCGGAAGACCGGCAGGCGCGTCTGGATGATCTTTTCGATCAAGGCGATGGGGAAGGCGGCGGCCAACGAGATCAGAAGCTGATCGGGACGCAGTTCCGGCCGGATCTCGGCCAGCACTTCAGGGACGGTCAGGGGCTTGACCGCGAGGATGATCACATCCGCCCAGCGCGCAGCCTCGCGGTTGGCGGCCAACTTGACGGGGATCGAGAAACGCTGGGCGATCTGCTCGGCGCGCTCGGCGGAGGCCTCGGTGGCCATCAGGTGCTCGCGGTCGGCGAGTCCGCTTTTGAGGATGCCGCCGATCATGGCGGCGCCGATGTTGCCGGCGCCGAGAACAGCAATGCGTTTCATAAGGGTAGAGGGATATTCTACTCGAGCGGCAGGCGGCATGTCCTGCGCCGAAGCCCGGATAGACGCGCGCGAGGCCGAGGCGGACTGAGATCTGCCGTCGAAGTCGGAAGCAGCCGAGCTTTTCGGTCATAAAGCCGGCAGTTGAACTCCGGCTTGCACTTCGCGTTAAATGGTTGCTTTGTCAGGAGGACTACGTGAGCACCACGGTCGTTTTCGCCGCCTACGCTGTGTCGGTGGTACTGGCGCTGCTGTTGTTGTACTTGCATCACGTCCGATGGTATTGGCACGTGTTGGGCATCGTGGTCGCGCTGGTCATCGGCCTGATCCCCACGCCGGAGCCGCTGGTGGGGAAGCGCATCTACGATATGGTCGTCGGGTGCCTTTTCGTGTTCCTTATAACCTGGGGCGTCGGGGAGATTTTCATGCACCGATATCATCGGCGATGAGCCGGCTGTCGGAGGAGGGTGTCCGCCACGGCATTGCTGGGGCGGGGATGCGACCGGGTTGAACGCCGAGTCGCCGTGTGACTATACTGACAGTTTCCCGGCGGGCGCCGGGAAGTGGTTATGGATCGAGCGCTGCGAGATGAATTTGATCCGTCGGCGCCTCAGCGTGAAGCGGCCATGTTCTACGGGTTGTTCCTGCGCGGGCACCCGGCGGAAGACCTGCGGCGCGACATTGACGTGCCGGCGGAGGTATTCCGCAAGTGGATGCGCGCGCGGGATTTCGAGGGGCCATTCCGTCGAACTCTCTGGCGCGTGTACCGCTATCGCAAACAGGTCCTGGCGATTTTCGACGAATTGGTGGGCAACGAACGGCGTCGGACGCCCCTGCAATAAGGCCTGCGGGGCGTCCCTACCGTCGCCGTACGGTTTTCAAGGCGGCTTTGACCATTCGAGGCGGTCCGTGTGGACTCACACGGGACCGCGGGGAGGAGGAGCATGAAGACCAGCGTGGCGAAGCACGAGTTGCTTGCCGTACCTGTGGAACCTCTGGATCCTGTCGCAGTGCGCGGGATCTCCGACCTGTTGGAGCGGATGCGTGGGACCGGCTTCCAGGGCCGACAGCTTGGCGAGGCCTTCCGGGTCTGGAAGAAGATGCTGGCTTCCGATTGCATCATCTGGATGGGGCTGGCCGGGGCGATGGTGCCCGCGGGCATGCGCCGGCTCGTGGTCCAGATGATCCGCAACCGCTTGATAGACTGCCTGGTCTCCACCGGGGCGAACCTGTTTCACGATCTGCACGAGACTCTTGGCCACCGCCACTATCAGGGGTCGCCCCAGTTGGACGACGTCATGCTGGCCGAAAACATGGTGGACCGCATGTACGACGTGCTGGCCGACGAAGACGTCTTCCGGCAGCACGACCGGTTTCTCGGTGATTTCGCAGCTTCGCTGGACGCCTCCCGCCCCTATACCACGCGCGAGTTTCTTTTCTTGCTGGGGCGCCACCTGGCGCAGCACGCCCGGGAAGACGGGATTCTCACCACCGCCGCGCAGGAAGGCGTGCCCGTTTACTGCCCGGCGCTGGGCGACAGCTCGATCGGCATCGGCATCGCGGCGCACCGGCACAACCACGGCAACCGACTGATGTTCGACATCATCGGGGATGTGCTAGAAACGGCCTACCTAGCCAACTCCGCGACCTCGGCCGTGATCTACTTCGGCGGCGGCACGCCGAAGAACTTCATCCAGCAGACCGAGGTGACGCTGCTGAACATGAGCGAGATGGCCCAGGGGCACAAGTACGCCATTCAGATCGTCACGGACGCGCCGCACTGGGGCGGGCTTTCCGGCTGCACATTCGAAGAAGCGCAAAGCTGGGGAAAAATCGCGCGCGACGCGCACATGGTGACCTGTCACTGCGATTCCACCATCGCCATGCCTTTGCTGGTCACTGCCCTGCTCGAACAAAAAGAGCTGATCGCCAAGCGGCGTCGTCCGCGCTTCGATGTGTCGGGTCCCAAACTGATCATGCACCCGCCCGACGGTGGGACGGCGTGAATTACCACGAGATCTTGCCGCGGTTGTTGGTGGGATCCTGTCCGGAAGGTCCGGCGGATCTGGAGTGGCTGAAGCAGCAGGAAGGCGTCACGGCGGTGCTGAATCTGCAAACCGACGCCGACCTGGCGTGGCTGGGTTTGAATCCTGGCAGCGTAGAGGAGTGGCACCACCGCTGCGGCCTGGTTTTGCGGCGCGAGCCCGTGCAGGACATGGACACCCAGGATCTGCGGCGCCGGCTGGCCGAGTGCGTGCAGGCTCTGGATGAACTGCTGGCTGCGGGCCACAAGGTCTATCTGCACTGCACCGCCGGAGTGGGGCGCTCGCCGACCGTGGCCATCGCGTGGCTGATCCAGCGGCAGGGATGGAGCAGCGAACAGGCTCACCAGTGGGTGACACGGAGACGCCCCTGTTCGCCGGATATGGAGGCTGTGGGTTGGGCGCTTCGCCAGGCGTCGGGCTCGTAGAAGGCCGGAGCGCGGGCGCCCGTGGCTCGAGCGAAACACCGGTCAGGGGAAGGCCGCTCCGGGCGTGAAATCGCGGCTGAGCGGAGCTGGAGGGCACGGGTAGCCGCATCGAGAGCCTCGCGGGAAGAGGCGGCGCAGCCTGTCGGGATGGCGACGTGCAGATGCCAGGGTCTTCCGGACCGTACACTGGAAGTGCGGGCGAGGTGAACGTGGCTAACTCCCGAGAAGCGCCGCGAATCGCGATCGTCGGCGGCGGCGTGATCGGCGTGTGTACGGCGTACTATCTGGCCCGGGGGGGAGCGCGCGTCAGCGTTCTGGAGCGCAGCGAGCTGGGCGCAGGGGCCTCTTACGGGAACGCCGGCGTCATCGCCCCGGGGCATCCGCCGCTCACCAAACCCGGCCGAGTCAAGCAGGCGCTGCGCTCGCTGGTTCGCCCGCTGAGCCCGATCTACGTAGCGCCGCGCCTGGATCCAGCGCTGGCGGCGTGGCTTTGGACCTTCGCCCGCCACTCAACCGAAGGCCGGGTCAGCGAGGCGATGCGCACGCTGGCGCCCATGGGACGTCTGAGCTTGCAGCTCTTCGACGAGCTCGTGGCCGGCGAGCGGTTGGACTGCGGCTACCGGCGTGCCGGCTACTACGAGGTTTGCTTAACGGAATCCGCCTTGCGCACCGCCGCCCGAGAAGCCGAGTTCGTACGCAGCTTCGGATTCCGTGCGGAGGAGCTTTCCGGCGAGCTGCTGCGCGAGCGCGAGCCGAGACTCAACGAGAAGATCCTGGGCGGGGTTTTCTATCCGGAGGCGGCCACCATGCATCCGCACCGCTTTGTGCTGGAGCTGGCCGAGCGCGCCCGGCGCCTGGGCGTCGAGTTTCGTACGGGCGTCGAAGTCAGCGCCGTGTTGCTCGAGGCGGGTTCCGTGCGGGGCGTGGGGACCGCGAACGGAGAAAGTTACGCAGCGGATGCGGTGGTGATCGCGACGGGCGCCTACAGCGAGCCGCTGGTGCGCCCCCTGGGTTTGCGCCTGCCGTTGCAGGCCGCCAAGGGGTACCATGCGGACGCGCTGCCTCTGAAGGGTGAAGCGCCGCTACTGCGCCAGGCGTGCGTGCTGGCGGAATCGTTGGTGTTCTGCAACCCGATGGGTCAGGTGACGCGGTTCGCAGGGACACTGGAGTTCTCCGGCGTCAACCACGAGATCCGGCGGCCGCGCCTGGAGCAACTCACCCGGGCGGCTCGGCGCTACCTGACGGGTCTGGACGAAATTCGGATCGTCTCGGAATGGTGCGGATTGCGACCGTGCCTTCCCGACGGCGTTCCGGCGGTCGGCCCGGTGAAGAACATCGCCGGCCTGTACTTCGCCACCGGGCACGCCATGGCCGGATTGACGCTGGGGCCGGCGACCGGAAAGCTCTTGGCCGAGGCGATCCTGACCGGAGCACCATCGCTGGACATCAGCGCACTGCGGCCGGATCGTTTTTTCTGACGGTGCGGTTGCGAGGGCGCCACCGAAGCTCAGGCGCCGAGGGTGGCCTGCGCGTGGAGCGCATTGCGCGGACGCTGCAAGGAAGCGGCTGGTTCGAATCATGGGGCGTGCATGAGAGGGCCACGAGCTGCGAGCGCCAGGCGGATGGCTGCTCGGGTCGAGTCGAGCGTGGGCACGGGAAAAAACCGAGAAGCGACGATCACCACCCGGAGATCAACGGTCGGGCCTTACATGCCCATCACCTGGAAACCGGCATCCACGAAGATGACGTTGCCCGTGATGCCGCGGCTGAGGTCGCTGGCCAGGAAGACCGCCGTATCGGCGATCTCGCTCGGCTCCACATTTCGTCTCAGCGGCGCCCGTTGGGCCACGATCTCCAGCACGCTGTTGAAATCCTTGATGGCGCTGGCGGCCGCGGTCTTCACGGGGCCCGCGGAGATGGCGTTGACGCGGATGCCGGCGGGACCGAGATCGCTCGCCAGATAGCGCACGGCGGCCTCGAGCGCGGCCTTAGCCACGCCCATCACGTTGTAATTCGGTATCACGCGTGCGGCGCCTAAGTAAGTGAGCGTCAGAATCGAACCGCCCGCTTTCATCAGCGGCGCCACGGCCCGAGCGACCGCCACCAGCGAGTAAGAGCTGACCTCCTGGGCCAGGAGATACCCGGCACGAGTGGTTTCCAGAAACGGTCGGCTCAAGTCTTCCCGATTCGCGAAGGCGATGCTGTGAACCAGGCAATCCAGTTGCGGGAGCGCGTCCCGCAGCGCCATCGCGAGTCGGTCCAGATCGCTTTCCTGCGTGACGTCACAGGCCAGCACCAGCTCTGCGCCGAGCTCAGCCGCGAGCTGCTCGACCGTGTCTTTCTGACGCTCGCCCTGATAGGTAAGCGCCAGGCGTGCGCCCTCGCGGCGAAAAGCCTGAGCGATCGCGTAAGCCAGACTCCATCGGTTGGCGACCCCGAGAATCAGGGCCGTTTTCGCATCCAGCAAGCCCCTCATGAATTGCTCATTTTACCGCAGGACCTGCGCTCGACGAGTTCGCAAAGCGAAGGGCATTGTCGAAAGCCCGAAGTCGTGCGATTCGGTCGTGGTCGGCCGGCGGTCGCGAAGCGGCCCGCGGCTCAGGCGTCTGAGCGCGCCGCCTCGATGAGGGCTTCGCGCAGCGCCGCTGCCTGCGCCGGTCCGAGCTTGCCGCCCTGGCAAGTCACGTAGAAAACAGCGAGCGCTCTGTGGGCCCTGGTGTCGGTCAGGACGAGGTCAATGTTGCAGCCCGCCTTCGAAATCGTCCGCGCCAGATCGTGCAGCAATTCGGGCCGATCTTCCGCGACGATCTCAATGAGAGTGGCGTTCTCGGAAGAGACGGCGTCGAAACCGACCTGGGGCTGGATGCGGCTGCTGCGGCTGGGGCGCTTGCGCCCGGGCCGCATCCGGAGGAGGTCGGCAGCGCGCATCTTACCGACGGCCACGCGTTCGAGCGTCTGGCATAAGCGTTCGACTTCCGTCGGATTCAGATCCAGGGTTCGCGCCGGGTCCTCGAAGACGAAGGTATCAACAATGAGGCCGCGCTTATTGGTGAATGCTTCGGCCTTGAGGATGTTCATGCCGAATCCTGCCAGAGCGCCGGCAAGCGAGGCGAACAGGAAAGGACGGTCGCGGGTGAGGATGGTCACGCTGAAGACGCCGTGGCCTCGCAGGAGTTCCACAGCCGCGCCGCGTTGTTGACAGCGCCGAGCTAAGAGCAGATGGCGAGCGATTTCCTCGTCGGAGTGGGTCCGCAGATATCGCATGGGGAGGCCTTCGAGAAACGCCGAGCGCTCGGGGTCTGGAGAACCTCCGGCTTCGATGCGATCGGTCGCCAGCTCGCGAGTCAACTGGCGGCCGACGATCATATAAAACCGCCAGAGCAGCTCCAGCCGCCAGGGCGTCATGGCCGAAGGATGAACGGCCGAGATATCGGCATAGGTGACCAGCGTCAAATACTTGAGCCGTTCGAGCGTCTGGATTCGTGCAGCCAGCAATCGCGCAGTGGCGGGATCGTCCGGGTCTCGGCTGGTGAGGGCTTCAGACAGGTCTAAGTGGTGCGCGATCAGGAAGCGCACGAGCTGCCGCTCAGGGGAGGGAAGCTGGAGGCGCTCCATCACCTTGTCAACCAGCTCCAGCGAGCTCTCGATGTGGCGCCCTCCCCCGTCACCCTTGCCGACATCGTGGAACAACAACGACAAGCGGAGCAGGTCCGGCCGTTCGATCTCCTTTGCCAGCTCCGCAAGACGCGCCCGGTGTCGGTCCGCCGCCTTAACCTGAAGTTCGTCGAGGGCCTGGATGGCGCGGAGCGTGTGCTCATCAATGGTGTAACGGTGATAAAAATCGCGAACGACGAGGCACTCGATGCGCCTCCACTCGGGGAACAGAGTTCCGAGTACTCCGGCGGCGTTCATCGCCGTCAGGGCGCGCGAGGCGTGAGGCAAGGCCAGCAGTTCGAAGAATGCGGACCAATGCGGGCCGGGCTGCGAGTACAGACGCTCGATCAGGGGAAGAGCGGCGCGGATGCGGCGCTCGGTCTCAGGGGCCAGGTTCAGACCGTGGAGGGCCAGGAAGCGAAAGAGTCGGAGGACGAGAGCCGGGTCATGGACCAACTGGTGCGGGGACTTGAGCAGGACGTTCTCCCGCGAGACGGTGAAGTCCGCCGTCGCCAGACGCGACCGCCAGTCGAAGAAACCAGCGAGTAAGGAACGAGGAGGCCCATGGCAGAGTTGGATGGCACGCCCGGCGGCCGCGAAGATAGCCCGCGCGCAGGCGTAATATTGCCGCATCCACTCCTCGGGAGATCGGAGCTGTCGGAATGCGGCTTGCGCCAGCTCCTCCTGGGCGTCGAAGGTAAGAAGATTGTCGTCTCGCCCGGATCGAAAGTGGAGGAAGCAGCGAAGCAAGGCCAGGAACTGCCGGGCTGCGGGCAGATCCTCCGGACACAGCGAGCGGATGCGCAAATCTTCCCTGAGCTGATCCAGCCATTCGAGAAGGTGCAGGTCGCGGAGCGCGCCGGGTGATTCCTTGACGTTCGGCTCCAGATGAAAGATGGTGTTCTGGTGCTTGGCGTGCCGCGCCTGGGCGAGCCGGCAGAGAGCTTCGGCCAGCTTGCGTCGGCGGCGCTGAGAAGAACCCGGACTTTCCTGGAGCCGTTCGTAAAGCGAGCGGTCCCCGGCCAGCAAGCGCCTGTCGAGCAGGCTGATGCCCAGCTCGATGTTGTCGTCGTGGAGTTCCAGACATTCGCGCGGCGTATGCACCGAATGGCTGACGCGCAGTCCGCTGTCCCAGAGGGTGCGCAAGAAGGCCGCGATCGCGTCCCTGGCTGCGCCCGAGGGCGGACGCTCGACCAGCAGCAGGAGGTCAACATCCGAGTGCGGGAAAAGCTGTCGCCTGCCAAAACCTCCCACCGCCAGCAGCGCCAGGCCGCGAGCGGGCGAGTCGGCCAGATGATCGTGGTAGGCCGCCAGAACGTTCTGTTCGACCAGTTCGGTGCGCGCGGCCAGCACCGCACAGGGCTCGCCGGTGGCGAGAAACCGCCCTCGGAGTGCGTCCCAGACGGACGGTCCGACGGCCATCGGCTTACAGTGCGGCTTCGCCACGATCCTCGTTGCGAATGCGGATGGCGTCGGCGACCTCAGAGACGAAAATCTTCCCGTCGCCGATCCTCCCTGTCCTGGCCGCGGCGATCAGCGTGCGGATGACCTCGTCAGCGCGCGCGTCCGGCACCACCAGTTCGAGCTTGACCTTGGGCAGCAGATCCACGACGTACTCCTGACCGCGATAGACCTCCTTGTGGCCCTTCTGCCGTCCATGCCCGCGCACCTCCAGCACCGTCATGCCGTCCACGCCGATCCCGATCAGGGCGGCTTTCACCTCATCGAGCTTGAAAGGTTGAATGACGGCTTCGATCTTTTTCATCGCTCTGCTCCTTGCTTCAGGTCCCCAGGTTGTAGCCTTCTTCGCCGTGCATGCTCAGGTCAAGCCCCTGGATTTCGTGTTCCGGCTCGACGCGAACGCCGACCAGCCAGTCGCAAACTTTCAGGATCACCAGGGTGGCCACCGCGGCCAGGACCCAGGTCAAAATGGTCCCCAGAAGCTGGTACACCACCTGCATGGCGTTGCCGTCCACGAGGCCGAAAGCCCGGCTGCCTTGCGGGTCGGCCACGAGCCGCGTGGCGAACACGCCGGTGAGAATGGCGCCCACCGTTCCGCCGACGCCATGCACGCCGAAGGCGTCCAGCGAGTCATCGTAGCCGAGCCGAACCTTGGCGACGGCCACCATGTAGAAACAGGCGACGCCCGCCACCAGGCCGATCACCAACGCGGGCATGGGACGGACGAAGCCGGATGCCGGGGTGATGGCGACCAAGCCGGCCACGGCGCCCGTGATCGCCCCGAGTACGCTGGGCTTGCCGTTTTTCAGCCACTCGGCCGCCATCCAGCCGAGGGTCGCGGACGCGGCCGCAAAATGCGTGGCCACAAAGGCGCTGGCGGCCTGGGCGCTGGAGGCCAACGCGCTGCCCGCGTTGAATCCGAACCAGCCGACCCACAGCAGGCAAGCGCCCGCGACGCTGAGCGTCAAATTATGCGGCTTCATCGCTTCGCTCGGATAGCCATGCCGCTTACCCAGGTAGAGCGCGCACACCAGCGCCGAAACGCCGGAGCTGATATGCACTACGGTGCCGCCGGCAAAGTCATAGCAGGGGATGGCTCCGTTGCTGAAAGCGTTGAGCAAACCGCCCGTTCCCCACACCATGTGGGCCAGCGGATAGTAGACCACCAGCGACCACAGCGCCGTGAAGAGCAACATCGCGCTGAAGCGCATGCGCTCGGCGAAGGCGCCGGAGATCAGCGCCGGCGTGATGATGGCGAACATCAACTGGAAGGCCATAAACGTGAGGTGGGGAATCGAGCCCTGGCGTTCCATGCCGACCGAGTTCAGCAAGGCGTAGCTGAAGTCGCCGATGAAGCGGCCGTCCCCGCCGAAGGCTAAGCTGTAGCCGATAACCGCCCACAGCACGGTCGCCAGGGCCATGAGGACGAACCCGTGCATCATGGTGCCCAGCACATTTTTTCTCCGCACCAGGCCGCCGTAGAACAAGATCAAGCCTGGTCCGGTCATCAGGAGCACCAAAGCGGTGGAGGTCAACATCCAGGCGTTGTCACCGGCCGCCTGCGCGTCGCGAACGGCCTTCTCGAGGGCTGCTAATTTGTCGGCGTCTTGCGCACTCAACGACGCGGCGATGGCCGGCGACAAAAGGATCGGTCTTATGCTCATCGAAACAATTCACCTCACAGTAACGAAAAACCGAGTTTTCGATCTACCCCTATCACTTTTAATATGCGGCTAAGTGGTGCGGTTTGACAAACGAAACATTTCTATAGCGCTAATACAAAATTTTGATAGCTCGATCCCAGCGTGAGTTTTCAGTAGTTTTCCGCGCCGAAGCCTGCCCGGCACAGCACACGGCGGCCCGGCTTTTACCTGTGTTTTTCCCCTTCGAGCGTGCGAAGACTCATCCTCCGACGCACGTGGGGAGCGATTCCCGCAGTCACGCCCGCCGCGGAGTTCCGGGCCCGGGCGCCCCATCCCGGCAGCTATCCAATACGTCCTTGCCGTCATGCGGGCATCAACAGCGCGACTCATATCTCCGCCCGCCTGGCGATCGGCGGCTGAACGGGAAACAAGGACGGCGCGGGCGCGCTCTGGGGCCAGAATCGGGCCTGTGTCGAGGTCCGCGCGCGTTCTCACCCGCAAGTCTGCGGCGCCGCGTGATCGGCCCCGCCTGAAACAGCGATGCGCCGGCGGGCTGGAGCCACGAGCCACAGAACACCTCGTCTGAGCTCGCCGATGCCTTACCCAAGCGAGATCCAAGCGCTCAGCGCTCGGGACCGAAATAAGCCACGATGCCCAGGAGAACGGTCTGCTGGTGGTAAAACCCGCCCGGCGCGGCCCCGCGGGCGAAGAAAGGCTGATCGGACCAGTCTCGGCGATATTCCAGCCGCGCGAGTACGCCCTGCGCCATCTTGAACTCGCCCGTTAGCGTGAACTCTTTGAGCTTCTGCACGGTGCCCGTGGCGAACCCGTCGGCGTCGTTGAACCACTCCAGACGCGGCGCAACTGCCAACCAGCGGTTCACCGCAAAACGCGCCGCCGCCGCTACCCCAACCCAGCGGCTGCCGGCGAAATCCGCGAAGCCTTTGTCAACGCCGTAGTCAAAGTTCAGATAAAACTGAGCCCGATCGTTGGGGTTGACCTGGAGCGTTGTGTCATAGAGGTGACGATAGCCTCGATTGGTCTCCGGTTTCTCCGGTCCCAGGTGGTAGGTGTGGGTCCAGGTGAACTTTTGCGTCGTAACGGTGCCAAGCAGGCCGATCGTCTTGCCGGTGTTGTTATCCTCGACGTTGTTCCAACCGTTGGCCAGGTGAACACCCGTAGTGAAGTGCTTGCCGACCGGCATGGTGGCCCGAACGCCGAAGTGGTAATAGGGGATAGCATAGGCAAATAGCAACGAGCGTGAGTAATTCCAGTTGCTGTGCGTCTCGATGACTTCAGCGCCCGCCGCAGTCACGTACTTTCCGAAGTCGAGTTGTAACCCCCTGGCCTTCGCCGGCTTGTAGCTGACAAACGCCTGCTGGATGTGCCGAAAGATTTCCGGTCCTGCCTCGGCTCCGTGCACGATGTCGAAGGCGCGGCCGAAGCCGAGGTCCACTCGAAAACCCAGAGGATCCGGCTCGTGGTCAAGCACAAGTTTCACCATGTTGAGGCTGAATTGGTCGGCTTTCACGTCGAAGTTTCGCAACTGATTGGTTCTCGTAGCCGGGTGGTTGAGGTTGATGCTGTAGTAACCGTCAATCAAACCGCTGAACTGAATCGGCCCGACCGACCACTCGCGCTCGCCGTCCGTCGGGGCGCTCACAGACGCGGTTGCCGCGGGCCCTCCAGTTGCAGGCGCCTGCGCGCGACCTGTTGCGGCCAGACCGAGGAACACAGCCAGAGCGGGCACACACTTACCCGGTGTCATTGAAAAATTACCTCCGCAAACTTAGAGTTCAGGATCCTGGGGATCCCGGATTTGAAGTTACCGACTTGGGATCATTCTAACCCAAGGCGACGCATTTGACTCATAGAAAATTTGGATTGTGCCTATAGAAGCACCGAGAGCGGCGAAAAGGGAGGAATCCAGGGATGAATCCGGTCCGGGCCCTGAAGAGACCGGACAGAAATCAATCAGAAAGATCAGGAAATGTTTCAATCGAAAGCAGCCGATTTGTCGCGCTTGGGGGGCGGGCCGGGTTTGGACCCGGGCCGGGGGGCTTGCGAGCTCTTGAGGTGGCGCGGCCGGCTCCGACGTGGGCGTTGTCCCGCTCGGACTCCGGGAGGCGGCTGCGCATCGGGCTGCGGGCCGGAGGCCGCTCAGCGCCGCGCGCGTGGGGCCAGCAGCTCGGCAACCAGGCCGCCGGCGTTCTCCGGGGTTACGCCGAGCGGTTGGCAGTAGGTCTCCGGGCGAAAGGGTCGCCGGGCGTGTTCTAAGGTGTGGGCGTCGGTGGAAACCGTGAATCGAACGCCCAGCTCCGCCAGAGGCCGTACGTCGGCCACCATCGCCTCGCGGCAGGCCGGACGCGCCATGCAGGCCTCGGTTTCGCGAGCGATCTCCACATAGATGCGCGCGCCGCGCAAGACCTCGGCCAGCTCCGCCTGCTCGCCGGGTTGGAAGAACCGGTACTCTTCGGCGGTCAGCGAATCAAGCCGGCGGCCCGCCTCGAGCGCCGCGCGTTCCAGATGCTCGACCCGCATGGTGAAGGGATGGAACAGAATCATCGGCCGCTTCAGGCGCTCTTGCAAGGCTCTGACCTGCCGGGCGCGCCGGATGAGATGGCGACCGTCGGGCGGGGCCTTGCCGTGACGCGGGCTGATGTGGAAGCCCACAGCCTCCACCATCTCGAGGGCACTGAGCTCGAGCCCGGTGTCGAGCTCCTCTTCGGAGACCTCCCAGCCGGTGAAAACGATCAAATCCTGCCGCCGACTGGCGGCCCGCGCGAAATCGGCGAGGAGGGCGCGATGCCCGGGCGGCCCCATGGGGTAGCGGGCGGTAAAGGAGGGATGGCGGAGCAACCAGTCGCGGTACTGCGAATCGCTCATGCGGTACAGCTCCAGATGGTCCACCAGCAGGACCACGCGGCGCCCATCGGCTGCGGCAAGATCCAACCACTCGTCCAGGGATGTCTCGCGCTCGAGGCCTGCGTGCAGGTGCAGGTCCATCTCGCGAAGCTGGAAGCGGGCCGGCGGCCCCTGGGCAGCGAGGAGGCCCACGGCAAGAAAAGCGAAGACAAACGGCGGCTGCGTGCGCGGCTGCAACATTTCAGGTGCGTCTTGCATCTGCGTCTCCCGGAGGAGCGGGAACTCCACTCCAGCTTGCGTTATCGAGGCGCGGACGCCGCTGTTCGCTTCGGCTCGACCGCGCAAATCGCCCGCGCCGCTCGCCCATCACAAGAACCAGCGGTTTTGCGCGTGCACGACATCGCCCAGTCGTCGCATGAAGGCCAGCTCGTCGTCGCTCATGGGTCCGCGTTCCAGGGCAGCCAGGTTCTCGCGCAGTTGCGCTTCGTTGCGCGGGGCGGTCAGGCAAACGTGCACGTGGGGATTGGTGAGCACGAAGCGATAGCAGTCGCCGGCGGTGGCCAGGCGCTCGCTCTCGGGCCAACCCTTGGGTCTTTTCAGCAGGCGTCCCCAACGCGTGGCCGTGTAAGCCACCACGCCCGGATTGGAGGCCGCGACGTAAGGGAAGACCTCCTGCTCGGCGCCACGGTGCGCCGCGTTATACCGGACCATCACCACGTCGAGTTTGCCCTGCCGAACGAGTTCCGCGGCGTAGGAGCGGACGTGGGTCGAGATGCCGATCCAGCGGATCTTGCCCTCGCGCCGGGCTTCGAGCAGCACGTCGTAGACCCGCTCGGACAGCCGCCCCCGGCCCAACCAGAGGATCTGAAAGACATCCAGGTAGTCGGTACGCAGTCGGCGCAAGGCCTGCTCGATCCCGCGGCGCACCCACCAGGATCCCAGATTCCATACGCCCGTGGCCACCACAAGTTGCTCACGATGTGCCGGAAATACGGCCCTCAGCGCGCGGGTCATGTGGCGGTCCCAGGGATACCAGAACAGGTAGTTCATGCCCGCCTCGATGCCCGCGCGAAGGGCAGCTTCTCCGGGCCAGTAGGAGCCGCTCAATCCCAGGCGGAAGACTCTTCGGCCCGTGCGCCCGAGCGTGGCGAAGAGGAAGTCTTCGGACACCGGCGGCTACCGTTCAGCGCTTGCTGAGGTCGCGAATGAAGATGTCTTTGAACTTCATGTTGCCCTGGCCGCCGGAGTGCAGTTGCAGGGCGATGTAGCCGTCGAAGGAGCGCGGAGCGGGATCCGTAAAGTCCACCATGAGCACGCCGTTCAGCTTGCAGATGTAGCGGTTGCCCTCCACCTTCATGAACATGTCATTCCAATCGTAGGGCCGGATGACGGTTTCGTTCTCCGGAGCGGGCCAGACGACCCAAGCGCGCCCGTCGCCGTAGACCCCGCAGGTGTGATGGTTGAGAGTGCGGTCAATCTCGAACTGCAAGCCCTGGGTGACGGTGGCGGTGCCGGGTTTGAAATCGGCGTGGAAAAAGACGCCGCTGTTGCCGTCGGCTTCGGCCTTGAAGCGCAGCGAGAGTTCAAAATCCTTGTAGGTCTTCTCGGTTCGCAAATACCCGTATTCCTTGGTGATCCCCTGGCCGTGAATGACGCCGTCCTCGACTTCCCACTTTTCATTGCCGACCTTGACCCAACCGGTCAGGTCCTTGCCGTTGAACAAGGAAACCCAACCGGTCTCCGGGGGCTTGGGGCGCTCGGCTCGCGGCTGTTGGGACCAGAGCAGGCCTGCCGCGGCGGTCAGAACACAGGCGCGAATTGCGAGTCTGAGCATGGTCATGTTTCCTCCAACCTGCACATGATAGCGAGAAAGCGGGAGGCGCATTCCCGCGCGGGGCCGGGGGGCTCGCAGTGAATCCTACGGCAGTTCAAACAAAAACCTGTCAATTTGTTCCGGGCTGACATAGAAATGCGGCGAGGCGCGGATCCAGCCCTGACGCGCCGCCGTCACAATGCCTTTAGCTCGCAGCTCGGCGACCACGGCGCGACTGTCCAGCCCTTCCTTGCGGAAGGCGACGATGCCCGAACCGGTAGTCGGCGTTCGCTGGCACAACAGCCGGTATCCCCTGGCGACCACGCCGCGGGCCACCTGATCGGCCAGGGCGTCAACGGCGGCGGCGATGTGCGGAATGCCGATGTTCAGCAGGAACTCGATGGCGGCGCGCAGGCCGAAGCAGCCAACGGTGTTGAGCGTGCCGCACTCGTAGCGGGCGGCGTCGGAGCGCAGCGTGAGATCTCGGTTGCCGAAGTCCTCCCAGCGAGCGAAGTTGGTCCAACCCAGCTCGGCGGCGGCGATTTGGTCCTGAACTTCCCGGCGCACGTAGAGAATGCCGCAGCCCTCGGGTCCCAAGAGCCATTTGTGGCCGTCAGCGGCCAGGGCGTCCACCCGGGCGCGACGGACGTCCAGAGGGTAAGCTCCCAAGCCCTGGATGGCGTCGAGCAGGAACAAACAGCCGTGGCGGCGACAGATCTCACCGATGGTTTCGATGTCGGCCCGATAGCCGCTCAGGTACTGGACGAAACTCAGCGCCAGCAGGCGCGCCCCCCGGCAGGCCTGCTCGATCTTCTCGGGCGGATCGTAGACGGAGAGTTCCTCCAGCCGAACGCCCCTGGACTCCAGGTGCTTCCAAGGCAAGTAGTTCGCCGGGAACTCCTCGCGAAACACTACGATCCGATCGCCGGCTCGCCACGCCAATCCCATCGCCACAGCCGCGATGCCCTCCGAGGTGTTCTTCACCAGGGCGATTTCCTCGGGGGTCGCCCCGATCAAGCGCGCCGCCGCCTGGCGGAGCCCCGCGTAGGCCGCCAACCATTCGCCGTAATGGAGGGATCCGTAGCGGCAGGCGTCCTGGGCCAGCCACTGGATAGCCTCGGCGGCGGGTTTTACGAGCGGGGCGACGCCGGCGTGATTCAAATAGATCAGGTTGGCGGCGACCGGGAACTGATCGGCGTAAAGCCGCCAGAGCGGCTGCTCAGCCGCGGGCGAGAGATTTTCGTAACCCATCAGAGAAACTATACGTTATTGGGAGTGAGGCCGGCGCTTCGACGCAGCCAGCCGGGGGCGAGGCGCGCGGAGTGTCGGGCGATTTTCGAACAGGCGAGATCCGCCGCCGGGGTATAATGGCGGTAGGCACGGTCCCCGGAGCGGCACCGAGGACGAGGAGGCGGCCAATGCGAGGGCACTGGAAAATCGCGGTGGCGGCGTTGACGGCGCTGGTGTTGACGATGCCCGGCGCAGCGCTTGCCAAGGATAAGAAGAAAGATCCGGACGCCATCGGCGAGCGAGACGTCGGCAAGGGGATCAACTTTTACTCCCTGGAAAAGGAAATTGCGCTGGGCAAGGAACTGGCGCAAGAGGTCGAGCGGCAGGCCAAGATCATTGACGACCCGGTGATCGCCGAGTATGTGAACCGGGTCGGTCAGAACCTGGTGCGCAATTCCGACGCGAAAGTTCCCTTCACCATCAAAGTGATTGACAGCGAGGAGGTGAATGCTTTCGCTCTGCCGGGCGGCTTCTTTTTCGTCAACAGCGGGTTGATCATGAAGGCCGAGACGGAAGCCGAACTGGCCGGTGTCATGGCTCATGAAATCGCCCACGTGGCGGCCCGTCACGGCACCCGGCAGGCGTCGCGCGGGGCCATCGCCAACTACGCGATGATTCCGCTGATTTTCTTGGGCGGCTGGACAGGGTACGGCGTGCGGCAGGCGGCCAGTGTGCTGGTGCCGATGCAGTTTCTGCACTTCTCGCGGAGCTTCGAGCGCGAGGCGGACCTGCTGGGCCTTCAATATCTCTACAAGACCGGCTACGATCCCACGGCCTTTGTGGATTTCTTCGAGCGGATTCAGGCGCTCGAGAAGCGGCGTCCGGGAACCATATCCAAAGTCTTCTCGACGCATCCGATGACCGATGACCGGATCAAGGAAGCGCAGAAGAACATCCAGGAGATCCTCAAGGCCAAGCCCGAGTACATCGTGACCACTTCGGAGTTCGATCAGGTCAAGGCGCGCCTGATCGCCATGAGCAATCGGCGCAAGCCTGACGATAAGGACGCCAACCGTCCGCGGTTGAGGAAAGGACCCAGCGGCGGTCCGGTGGATGCCGAGGACGAGAAGAAGGACAAGCCGAAGGACGAGGACGAGCGCCCCACGTTAAAGCGGCGCGGCTGAGCGAAGGTTTCGGCGGCGCCTGACAGCGTCCGGGCTGCGCGAAGCTCAAGGTCGCTCTTCCAGCTCACCGAGCTTGGCTTCAAAGACCGCGAGGGGGTGGGCGCCCATGAGCACTTCACCCTCGACACCGTAAGCGGTCGAACGTCCGATCACGAAAGCGGGCGTTCCGTTGAGACCCAGCGAGAGAGCCTGGAAGATATCCTGCTGAATGGCGGAGCGATGCTTGCCGGCGTCGAGGCAGGCTTTTAAAGCCGCGACATCCAGCTTGACTTGCTCAGCATAGCTCAGGATGTCTTGCTCGGATAGGCGGCTGGAATTGGACACCAGCAGATCGCGCATCTCCCAGAACTTACCCTGATCGCGCGCGCACCGCGCGGCTTCGGCTGCACGAAAGGCATTGGAGTGCAACTCCAGGGGAAGATCCAGGCTGGCGAAGCGCAGCTTGCCGGTCTCGATATACTTTTTGCGCAACTCCGGGAAGGTGGCCAGATGGAAGCGGCGACAGAAGCTGCACTGGTAGTCCGTGAACTCGATCATGGAAAGCGGCGCGTCTTTCCGCCCCAACCACCGGTCTTCGGAAACGCGCACGGTGGCCCTGGCCCGCGCTTCGGGTTCCGGCGGGCGCAACGCGCGCTCCAAAAGCAGACGGATTTGCCGGAGCTCGTCCAAGATGGCTTCGGCCTGCTGCTTGGTGATGCCGGGCTCCTGCGGCCAGACAGCGGCGGTTAGAAGCCAGCAGGTAAGCCCCCTGCCGCTAGGATGCGTCTCATTCCCTCAGGCTACTACAGGGAATAGAGAGGGGAGCAAGCCACGAGCGCGATCCGCCGTCCGAGACCTCCGGTGGCGTTCACGCTGCGGGCTTGTAGGCGATGCAATCAATCTCGATCTTCAGGCCGGGGGCGACAAACTTTGCCGCCACGGTGGTGCGCGCGGGTTTGTGCCGGCCGAAGAACTCCGCGTAGACCTCGTTCATGGCGGCGAAATCCGCCGGGTCGTCCAGGAAGACCGAGCAGCGCACGACGTCGGCCAGCGAGGCTCCGCATCCTTCCAAGATCCGCCGGATGTTTTCCAGCACCAAACGGGTCTGCTGACGAACATCGCCCAAGGAGAATTCGTTGGTCGCCGGATCAATGGCGACCTGTCCGGAGACGAAAATGAAATCCCCGGCGCGAACTGCCGGCGAGTAGGGGCCGCGCGGGGCAGGAGAACCGGGTGGAATGATTCTTTCGATCATGCAGTCTAATTTACACGGATCCGCGCGCGGCGGGCCTCGGCGCCGGGAGCGGCGAAGCGCCGTCGCTTACTCGAGAGCGGGCGCGGCCTTCTTGCGTCCGGTGCGCGTGGCGCGTGCGGTTTTGCGAGTGGCAGTCGTGGATGCAGCCTTAGCGCGCGTGCGGCGCGACTTGCGCGCCGGCTGTTCGGACGCAACCGCTTCAGCGAACTGCAAGACGGGCTCGGCAGGAATGACGTCGGCATCCGCAGGCGGATAGAACTCCGCGCCCAGGTAAACCATGAGGCCCTTCTCTTCATCGGGCTGGATGCGCACGAGCAGCTTATCCTGGGCGTAGTTGAGCAGCTCGGTGAATTCCTGAAAGCCGTAGCGCTTGCAGTCGAAGTCCGGGTGCTCGCGAGCGACCCAATCGGCCAGCTCCTCGGCCGTCACGCCGTTATCCATCTCCAGCCGGTGAGTTTCCAGAACGTCGCGCAGCAGCGGGAGGGCTTCCTCGGGCTTCAGCGGGGGACGCTCCGGTTGTGCCGCAGGCTTGCGCTCGATGAAGTAGCGGCCTTCGGCACCGGTGACATTGAGGTAGCCGGCCGCCTGGAGTTTCTCGACGAAGTCCGTGAACGTGCCGGCCCCGTAAGCCTTCTCGCTGAAGGCCGGATCCAGTTGCAGCATGGTTGACTTCAAGAGGCCGAGCTGCGGCTTGGCGCCCCGGCGTTCCAGAGCTTGCAGCGCGCGCTCCACCAGGGGCATGGCCTGGGCGAGGTCCAGCGGTTCGGGGCGCGGTCTGGCGGGGCGGCTCGGGCGCGCTTGCGTCTTCTCCTTGGGCTCGCGGACCGGTTCGGTGTCCATCAAGGATTCGAAGCTGATGAACTCGTGGCAGTTCTTCTGAAGAATGGTGCTGGTGAAGGCCCGGCCCCCGACCACAAAAACGGTCTTGCCGTACATCTTGAGGCGGTTGACCAGGGGGATGAAGTCGCTGTCGCCACTGACGATGGCGAAGGCGTTGATGTGGTCGTGGGTGAAAGCCATCTCCAGGGCGTCCAGGGCCAGGTTGATGTCCGCGCCGTTCTTGTCGCCCCGCGGCGAGATCACGCGCTGGACCATCTGGACGGCGTTCTCGGCCATTTGACGCTTCGCGCTTTCGTTGCGCCCCCAGTCAGCATAAGCGAACTTGGCGACGATGTCGCCGCGCTCCTTCAAGGCGTCCAGTACGACGCCCACGTTGAATTCCCCTTTGAGGGTGGATTTCACGCCGATCTCAATGTTGTCGTAATCAATGAAAACGGCGATCTTGAGTTTCTCTTGCATTTGCGCCTCCGGCGCACGGTTCCGGGCCGGCCGTATTCCCGCTCGCGCAGGAGTCAGCGGCCCGGCCGGCATTGTCTGCCGTCACGTTCCAGCGTTTGGCCAGAAGGCGGAGTCTCGCCTTTGCCGCCGCTTGGGCATCGGCGTCCCGCGGGCGCTCGAGCCCGCGAGCGGTCTGCTAGCGTCACGGACGGCTACCTTCAGCATACTCCCTTCCGGCAGGCAGCGGATTTCGGCGCCGAGGCCTGCGGTTAAACGATGGCTTTAAAGCCGTCCGGGCTCAGGCGCGCGCGACGACCTCTCTTGTAAGCGATATTGGCCAGGTGAGGGCCGGCGACAGCTTTGGCGCCCACTTCGACCGGGCAGGTGGGATCCTGTCGCGACTTGATGCAATCCAGGAAGTTCTGCACATGCGCCTCGACAGGCACGCCCTCTCGGACGTCCATGATGGGTTTGCGATTTTCGGGCTTGGCCCAGGGCTCCTTGTAGAGGCGGAATCCGGCCTCGTCCAGGATCAGCGTGCCCTCGTCGCCCATGAAAGTAATGGACCAACCGTTCTCGTACGAGTTGCAGTAATTCAGGGTCCAGGTGCAGACGAAACCCGGGAACTCGAAAACCGCACAGAAGACCTCAGGCGTTTCGGCGCCGGTCATCTTGACGACCTCGCCCCAGCAGACCGCCGAGCGTGGCGGCTCGCTCCTGGTGAAGCGCAGCACGCAATCCATCAGGTGCGTCCCCTGGTCGGTCATGTGGCCTCCGGAGTAATCCCAGAAGCAGCGCCAGGAGCGGAAGCGCATGGGCTCGAGCGGGCGCTTGGGCGCCTTGCCCAGGAAACGCTGCCAATCGAGCTTGCCAGGCAGCGGCGAGTTATTCAGAGGCCGCGCGGTGTTCCAGTTCCACATGGGCTTGACCATGGAGATCTTGCCCAGGGCGCCGTCGGCGATGACCTTCTCGGCGCGGGCGATGACCGCGGCGCTGCGACGTTGCATGCCGATCTGCACAACACGTTTGGCGCGCCGCGTGGCCTCGATCATGCGGCGGCTTTCCTCCAAGGAGTGGGACATGGGCTTTTCCAGGTAGACGTCTTTGCCCGCGGCGAGCGAGTCCAGGAGGTTGGGACAATGCTGGTGGTCGGGAGTGGCGATGACGACGAAGTCAATTCCCGGCTGGGCCAGCAGTTCGTGATAATCCACGTAGCTCTTAGCCTGGGGCGCATCCTTGAGCGCCTCCTGCATGTTCGGCTCGTAAACTTCGGCGATGGCCACACACTGGGCGCCGAGCTTCATGAAGACACGATTCAGATAACGGCCACGGCCGCCGGCGCCGATGACGCCGTAGGTCAGGCGATCATTGGCGCCGAACGCGCGGCTGGGAACGAACAAGGGCGCAGCCATCGCCGTGGCCCCGCCCAAGAAGGATCTGCGGTTCTGTTGCATGATGAATACCTCCACGCAGGCGGCCGTGCGCCGGCGCCGCCTTAAGGGGCGCCGGTCGGGCCGTCGTTCGCGTAATCAGATAATTTGTCACCGTCGGCGCACGGCCGTCAAGCGTAAGGCGCGGCCGGGGTCACGGCGCCCGGGAGCCGCCGCGCACCTCGCATCGGGGCCGCGGGCTACCAAAACACGAGCGGCCCGGCATGACGGAGCACGCCGGGCCGAAAATCGGGGACGGAGTGCTCAGGCGGTGCGCATCAGCTCGGCCTTGGCTTCCGCCCCCTTGGCGGCGATGGCCGCCTGGGCCGCGGCCAGCCGTGCGATGGGCACGCGGTAAGGTGAGCAGGAGACGTAGTTCATACCCACCCGATAGCAGAACTCCACCGAGCTGGGCTCGCCGCCGTGCTCGCCGCAGATGCCCACCTCGAGATCGGGCCGGGTCTTGCGCCCGAGCTGGACACCCATCTCGACCAGCTTGCCCACGCCTTCCTGGTCGAGCACCGCAAACGGGTCGGCCTTGAACAGCTTCTTCTCCTCGTAGACCTTGGAGAACTTCACGTAATCGTCACGGGAAATCCCCAACGCCATCTGCGTCAGATCGTTGGTGCCGTAGCTGAAGAACTCGGCCTCCCTGGCGATCTGGTCGGCGGTGAGAGCGGCGCGCGGCACCTCGATCATGGTGCCGACCATGTACTTCAAATCCGTGATGCCGTGTTTGGAAAGGACCTCCTCGGCGACACGCACCACGATCTCTTTCTGATGCGCCAGCTCGGCCACGTTGCCCACCAGCGGGATCATAACCTCGGGGATCACCTTGATTCCTTTCTTGTGGCACTCGGCGGCCGCCTCGAAAATGGCGCGGGCCTGCATCTCGGTGATCTCGGGGTTGGTGATGCCCAGCCGGCAGCCGCGCAACCCGAGCATGGGGTTGAACTCGTGCAGCTCCTCGACCCGCTTGAGCAGTTCGGGCAGGTGCTTCTTCAGCTCGGAGACCTTCACGCCGTAGCGCTCGGCCATTTCTTTCTTGGTCCTGGCGTCGGCGTGAGGCAGCTTCGCCAGATCCACCATGAGCTGTTCGCGCTTGGGCAGGAACTCATGCAGCGGGGGATCCAGCGTGCGGATGATCACGGGGTAGCCATCCATGGCTTTGAACAGCCCGACGAAATCCTTGCGCTGCATGGGCAGGAGTTTGGCCAGAGCCTTGCGGCGGGCCTTCTCGTCGCGCGCCAGGATCATGGCCTGCATGTGCGGGATGCGGTCGGGGGCAAAGAACATGTGCTCGGTGCGGCACAGTCCGATGCCCTCGGCGCCGAAGCGGCGGGCGACCAGCGCGTCGCGCGGGATGTCGGCATTGGCGCGCACGCCGAAGGAGCCGCGGAATTCATCGGCCCAGCTCATGAAGGTGGCCAGCACGCCGGAGGTGGGATCGGGATCCACGGTCTTGGCCTGGCCGGCGAAGACCTCGCCGGTGGAGCCGTCGAGCGAGATCCAGTCGCCCTCCTTGAGCACCACCGTGCGATTGCCCACGGCGACCTTCATCTGCCGCCTGGCCTCGTCCACTTCGATGGCGCCGGCGCCTGCCACACAAGGGGTCCCCATGCCGCGGGCGACCACCGCCGCGTGTGAGGTCATGCCGCCGCGCGAGGTCAAAATGCCCTTGGCCACTTCCATGCCATGGATGTCGTCGGGGACGGTCTCGGCCCGAACCAGGATCACCGGTCCTTTCTTCGCCTGCGCGACAGCGTCGTCGGCGGTGAAGACGATCCTTCCGACGGCTGCGCCGGGGGAAGCCGGCAACCCGACCGCGATCTTCTCCAAGTCCTTGCGGGATTCGGGAGCGATCATGGGGTGCAGGAGCTGATCGAGCTGCTGCGGGTCCACGCGCATGACGGCTTCCTCTTTGGTGATGAGGCCCTCCTCGACCATGTCCACGGCGATCTTCACGGCCGCCGGGCCGGTGCGCTTGCCGTTGCGCGTCTGGAGCATGTAGAGCTTGCCTTCCTGGATGGTGAACTCGAAGTCCTGCACATCCCGGTAGTGGCGCTCCAGCATGGCGGTGATCTCGCGGAGCTGGTTGTAGACTTCGGGCATCAGGGTTTCCAGCTCGCGGATCGGCTTGGGCGTGCGAATGCCGGCCACGACATCTTCGCCCTGAGCGTTGACCAGGAACTCGCCGTAGAACTCCTTCTCGCCGGTGGCGGGGTTGCGCGTGAAGCCCACGCCGGTGGCTGAGGTCTCGCCCAGATTCCCGAACACCATGGCCTGCACATTGACGGCCGTGCCGAGGTCATCGGGAATCTTGTTCATCCGGCGATAGTGCTGGGCGCGGGGATTGAACCAGGAGCGGAAGACCGCGTTGCGCGCCAGCCGGAGTTGCTCGTGCGCGTCTTGCGGGAAGGGCTTGCCGGTCTTCTTCTCGACCAGCTTCTTGTACTCGGCGATGATGGCCTTCAAATCCTCGGCCGTTAGATCCGTGTCATAGCGCGCCTTGACCTTTTTCTTGCGCGCCTCGAAGATATGCTCGAACTGCTCCTTGGGGATCTCCAGCACCACGTTGCCGAACATCTGGATGAAACGACGGTAGCAATCGTAGGCGAAGCGCGGATTGCCGCTCTTGGCCTCGAGCGCTTTCACGGTTTCGTCGTTGAGGCCCAGGTTCAGCACCGTGTCCATCATGCCGGGCATGGAGAACTTGGCCCCGGAGCGGACGCTGACCAGGAGGGGATTCTCGGGGTCCCCGAGCTTCTGCCCCATGCGCTCTTCCAGTTGGTGAAGAGCCCGGTTGATCTCCTCCTCGATCTCGGGCGGCAACTCACCGCCGCGGTCGAAGTAGATGTTGCAAACCTGGGTAGAGATGGTGAACCCGGGCGGCACGGGCACTCCGGCCCGCGACATCTCGGCCAGGCCGGCCCCCTTACCGCCCAGCACATCCTTCATGGTCCCATCGCCGTCGGCCGTTCCTCCGCCGAAGGCGTACACGTACTTAGGCATATGCTTATTTCTCCTCTTCTGTGGTAACGATTTCCGAAAAATCCGCAAGCGATGAAAACTCACCGAGCAGTTCATTCAGCAGGGTGAGCCGGTTTCGCCGAACTTGCTCGTCCGGCGCGTTGACCAGAACCCTGTCGAAGAAACAGTCTACGGCGGGGCGCAAGGAGGCGATCGCCTCCAGCGCGCCTTGGTAGTCCCTGGCCCGGCGCAAACGCTTGACGCGGGCGCGCAGCCGCTGAAAAGCCGCGTACAACTCGGTTTCCGGCCCGGGCTCGAGAAGCGATTGCTGGACCGCGGAGGCGCGCGCCGGCGCTGCAGGCGACACCCCGGCCTGGCGCAGGATGTTCTTGATGCGTTTGAAACTGGCGGCCAGCGGCTCAAAATTGGCTGTGGGGCGCACGGCCGCCAGCGCTACCAGGCGACTCTCCAGATCCGTCAGGTCGTCCCAGCCGGCTGCCAGCGCGGCGTTCACTTCGTCGTAGCGGAAGCCGCGGACTTCGCGGAAGTAATACCGCAGGCGGTCCTCGAAGAAGTCAATTAGAGTTTGGTCCTTGCCCAAAAGCGACTTGAGCGGCAGCGGCAGGCGGCCCTCGATCAAGATCCGGACCACGCCCTGGGCCGCGCGCCGCAAGGCGAACGGGTCTCGCGAGCCGCTGGGAACCAGGCCCAGGCGGAAGCATCCGGTCAGAGCGTCCAGCTTGTCAGCCAGGGAGACCAGACGTCCGGTAAGGGTGCCTGGGATGGCGTCCTCCATGCTCTCCGGGCGGTAGTGCTCGTAGATGGCGCGCCAGACTTCTTCGGGTTCGCCCTGCCGCTGCGCGTACAGCCCGCCGACGATGCCCTGAAGCTCGGGAAATTCCTTGACCATCTCAGTGGTCAGATCGCACTTGGCCAGTAAGGCGGCGCGCTCGACGGGCGCGGGATGGGTCTTCAGCATGCGCGCCAGACGCCGGGCTAACCGGACCATGCGCTGCGCCTTGTCCAGATACGTGCCGAGTTTGGCCTGGTAAGTCACGTGGGCCAGTGCGGGAACGCGGTCGGCCAGCGGGCGCTGCTGGTCCACGTCCCAGAAGAAGCGGGCGTCGTTGAAGCGCGCGCGAAGGACGCGCTCGTGTCCCTGACGCACCAGACCTTCCGGATCGCTGGCGGTGTTCATCACGGCGATGAAGTGCGGGGCGAGGCGCCCCTCCGCATCCTCCACCGAGAAATACTTCTGGTGGTGGCGCATCACCGTGACCAACACCTCCTCGGGCAAGGTGAGGTACTCGGAATCGAAGCTGCCCAGGATGGGGGTGGGGTACTCGGTGAGATAGACGAGCGTCTCCAGCAGACGCCGGTCCTCACGGATCCGAAGCCCGGTTCCTTCCAACAACGCCGCCGCCAGGCTCTTGATTCTTTCTCGACGCTCGGCAGCCGAGACCAGAACATAGTTCCCGCGCAGCATCTCGTCGTAGTTCCACGGACGGACCGAGATGCCGGGCGCACCCAGAAAGCGATGCCCGCGGCTCCGATCGCCGGAGCGCACGCCGGCCAGCTCGAATTCAATCACATCCTCGGCCAGCAGGGCGACGACCCAGCGAATGGGGCGGATGAAACGGGGGCCGCCTTTGCCGGTCCAGTACATGGTCTTCGGGAAATGAATGCCCAGGATGAGGTCCGGCAAAGCGGCCGCTAAAATCTCACGGGTGGGTCGGCCCTGGATGTTTTGCCGGCAGCCCAGGTAATCGCCGCGCGGCGTCTGGCGGATTTCGAGCGCACTCACGGGGAGGCCCATTTTGCGGGCGAAGCCTTCGGCCGCAGCCGTGGGATGACCGTCGCGAAAAGCCGCGGCTACGGGCGGGCCGAGCACCCACTGCTCGCTGTCCGGCTGCCGCTCGGCCAGGTTTTCCGCTCGCAGGACCAGACGTCGCGGCGTGGCGTCCACCGTCACGCGGACTTGCTCGTCGGCCAGCCTTTGTTCTTCCAGCAACTTGTGGAAGGAGTCGCGTAACTGATCGAGCGCCGGCGGGATCATCCAGTCGGGAATCTCCTCGGTCCCGACCTCCACCAGCAAAGGCAGCCGCCTCACTGCGTCACCTCCGCGTGGTTTTGCCGCAGCCAGGCTTCCGCGACGCCGACAGCCAGCTTTCGGACGCGGCCGATCACCGCGACGCGCTCCGTTACGCTGATGGCCCCCCGCGAGTCGAGCAGGTTGAACAGGTGCGAGCACTTGAGGACGTGATCGTAGGCGGCCAGCAGAGGGAAGCGGCGCTGATCCGAGCTCTGAGGCCAGACCGCCAACAGGCGGGCGCATTCGCCTTCGTGGAGCTCGAACAACTTCCACAGCGTCTTGACGTCCGCTAACTCGAAGTTATAGACCGAAAACTGAACTTCATCAGCCAGGCGCACCTGGCCGTAAGTCACGCCCTTCGCCCACTCGATTTCATAAACGCTGGACTTACCCTGGAGAAAGGCGGCCAACCTTTCCATCCCGTAAGTGAGCTCCACGGGCACGACTTCGAGGTCCACGCCTCCGCATTGCTGGAAGTAAGTGAACTGCGTGATTTCCAGACCGTCGAGCATGACTTGCCAGCCGATGCCCCAGGCGCCGAGGGTAGGGGATTCCCAGTTGTCCTCCTCGAACTTGATGTCGTGCTTGCGCAAGTCAATGCCGATGGCTTCCAGACTCTCCAAATATTGGTCCTGAATATCTTCCGGAGAAGGTTTCAGGATAACCTGAAGTTGCCAGTGCTTGTAGAGGCGGTTGGGATTTTCTCCGTAGCGGCCGTCGGTGGGGCGGCGGCTGGGCTGAACGTAAGCCACCCGGTACGGTTGTGGTCCGAGGACGCGCAGGAAGGTTTCCGGGCACATGGTGCCTGCGCCGACTTCGACGTCATAGGGTTCCTGCACGATACAGCCGCGTTCTCCCCAGTATTGCTTGAGGCGCATCAGGATGTCTTGAAACGTATGCATCGCTTGCTCGGTAGAACTGCCGCCGGTCGCCTCCTCAGGCCGTCTCCAACAAGGGCGCGGTCACCAGCTTGCGCTCGATATGTTCCTCGATTTGGCGCACGAGAAAGCGACGCAGATCGGCAGCCGTAGCTGGTCCCCAATCGCGCGGAGCGAGCCGGCCGATCGGCGCGTGCAGCATTTCCTCGGCCAGCAGGCGCGAATCCTCGGCTACCTCCAGCGGCGGCAGGAAGCCGGAAAGCTTCACGGCCCAAAGACTGAAGTAGCTCACCGCCGCCCAGACGCCGCGCCCGGCCGTGGCGCGCAGGTGGTCGAGCACTGCCAGCAGGAGACGAAAGAAGCGTTCGTTCGGCTCGGCAGGCGGCAGCAACTGTTCGCTTACCTCGGCCATGTAATCCAAAGCCACGCCCGTCGTGTAATCGGCGGACAGCTCGAAGGGCGACCAGATCAGTTCACAAGAGTCCAGACTGACCAGTTCCCTGGTTTCGCGCTGAAAATACGCCATCCGCACGTGTGAAAGCCGCTCCAGGCCGGCGCCGAAGCGACTCCGGGGCCGGCGGGCCCCTCGCGCCGCGCCGCGCAATTTCCCCGCGTCCCTCGCCAGAAAACTTACGATCAGCTCGGCCTCCCGGAAGGGGTAACTACGAAGCACAAGGGCTTCGCTGACGCGGGCCGGCATCGGCGATCAGTGTACCTTTTAGGGTAACATGGGGCGCGGCGGCGTGCACGGGGCAAGTCCCGGCCGTCATGCCGGAGCGGAAGCCGCAGCAGGGGGCAACGTCCGGATTTCACGTCGCAGCCTTGGCGATTCGAAGAGTTCCCTCGCGGAGCGCGACGAACGGCCCGCTCGATCCACGCACCCCGCCGGCCGTTGGCGGCCTGGTAAGATCGTAGACCGCACCCGATCGGGGCGGCACATCGTTTTTGAGGAGACGACGGAATGAGGCGACGCTCGTTTTTTGCCACGCTGCTGGGGAGCATTGCGTCGGCGGCTGCTCCCGCAGAGCGCCGGTTGCGATGTCGCGCTGACGGCACTTTCAAGATTCTCCAAATCACCGACCTGCATTACCGGCCGACCCCGGATGTGCACGGCATCGCCCTCACCGAACGGCTGATCGAGACCGAGCGACCCGACCTGGTGATCGTGACCGGCGACTGCCTGTCGGGCCGACACTGCGAATCGGCTCAGGAGGTGCGCACCGCCATCGGACACGTGGCGTCCGCGATGGAAAAGCACGGGGTTTTCTGGGCCATCACCTTCGGAAATCACGATCAGGAGCATTTCCCCAAGACCGGCCTGGACAAGGATGCGGTTCTGGCTCTCTATGCCGCTCATCCGCACAATGTCAACGGCGGTTACGTGCGCGGGCTCACCGGCGGCGGAAACAAGTATCTGTTGATCTGGAACGCCGCGGGGACGAAGCCGGTCTATTGTGTGTGGCTGCTGGATTCCAACGAGTACGTCAGCGAGGGTAAAACCACCTACTACGACTGGATCCACGCGGATCAAATCCACTGGTACTACAGGACCTCGATCGAGCTGGAGAAAGAGTATGGGGGCAAGATCCCTGGCCTGATGTTCTTCCACATTCCCCTGCGCGAGTTCAACGAGATGGTCAACCAGGCCAAGATCATCGGCATGCGTCATGAACCGGAAGCTCCCTCGCCCATCAACAGCGGACTCTTTGCCGCCGTGCTGGAGCGCCGAGACGTGCGAGGCATTTACTGCGGCCACGACCACAGCAATAACTACGTAGGACGTTGGAGAGGCGTCGAACTCGGCTTTGCCGGCTCAGTAGGACATCAGGCGTACCCGAACGTAAGTCCGGACGACCCCGCCACCGGGAAAATCCGCGGCGGTCGCGTGTTCCGGATCACAGACGGCTCTCCAGCGGCTCACAAGACCTGGATGCGCTTCAAGGACGGCACGGTGAACTGGGAGTTCGACTCCCAGGCTTACTCGAGGTATCAGTTGCAGCCGTGACCGCGGAAAGCCTCCGAAACCGGGACGCTGCGCGGGGCACGCCTGCCGAAGCTCTGCGGAGGCGCCGGATGATATACTGTGGATCTTCGATCCGCCGATGAGTGCGCCCACGGAAGCCGAAGCGGGAACGGCCACCCCGTCGCCGGACGTGGTGGACCAGCTCGCCGACGGCACTAAGATCAAGAGACGTCGCCTGCGCCAGCGGGCCTGTAACGAAAAGGACGCCAAAGGCAAGCTCTGCGCCGGTCACCTGAAGCGCTGGTACTTTTTCGGGGAGGAAATCCGGCGTAAGTACGGGCCGGAAGCCGAGATCTACCGCTGCGAGCGGTGCAAGACGCTGTACCTGCCCAATCCCGAAGAAGAGCCGCGCAGCGGAACGCTTTGTTGGTGATACGTCAGGCCCGGCCCACCGCCGTTCGATAGAAAGACCCGCGCCGGAAGGCTGAAAGCCCTGCCGACGCGGGTTTGCCCGTGCCCGGGCTGGGGCCGGGCGCCGGAGCGGCCCGGACCTTGGAGCACCCGCTTCGCAATTCCTCCCTGGCGAGGCCCGCGTCCAATCATGCATCACCAGGAAGGCCGGGCTGCATCCGGAACCTTCGACCCCGGGCGTGAACTCGATATGAGGCCAAAAAAAGACCCTCTGTTGCGACCTGCATCCCGCAATCCGGAGCGGCGCATCCTTCAAACATCGGCTCCCGCAAGCACGCTGTTCAATTCCGAACCGCTCCCTGCCGGTCTGCCTGCCGCAGCAGAGGGCAGGTTTCGAAGATCTTTCAACAACTCGCCTTGAGGACAGCAACCCTGAGGCCGATCCGCAGCGCTGCGCAAGGTGTTGAAAAGACGCCGTCCCCGTGAGCGTCAGCTCGCGACGTCCGTGGCAGGCTGACCCAGCGGCTGTGTCGCTGTGACACAATCGAATTTGAAGCGCGCCAAATTCGCCTGCATTGTTGCGGCATGGCTTGCCGTCCCGTGCCTGCCTCAGGTCGCCGAGGGGACTTATCAGATCTATACCGAGGCTCCCCGCTTACTGCTGCGCCCCCAGCGCTTGCGCCTGCTTCAGCGCGAACGAGAGCGGCAGTCCATGCGCTGGGAGCAGTTCGATGCCTTGGTTCAAGGCCGGGCGCGTCTGCCCGAGCCCGGCTTCGCGCTGGCCCTTTACTACCGCGTGAGCGGCGATCGGCAGGTGGGCCGCGAGGCGATTCGGTGGTCGCTGGGCGCCGATGCCGACTTACGCCAGATGGCCCTGGTCTTCGATTGGTGCCAGCCCCTCATGGACGGTGCAGAGGCCAATGCTCTGATCGCCCGACTCGAGCGAGGTCTGCGCGAAGCGCCGGGTGAAGCCGTGGCCGGCGTTCGTAACCGGGTCTTCGCGGCTGTGGCACTGGCCGATCGCAACCCGAAGCTCGCTGCCGCCGAGCTGGAGCGCGTCGTCGAGCAGTGGTGGCGCAAGCGCATCATCCCTCGGTTGCGGGAAGGACGGGCTATCCCCCGCACCGATCACTACGCGTTGTTCGAGATGTTGCACGCGCTGCGGGACAATCTCCAACTGGATTTGCGCGAGGACGCCCCGTGGTTCTTCAAGGATCTGCCGCTGTACCAGCTCTTCAGTTACTACCCGGCCGTCTATCCTGCGGGAGAAAATGAATACCGCATCCCGGCCTCCGTTGCCGCCGAACCCGATCTCATGGAGGCCATGCGTTCGCGGGCGGCCGAAATGGCCATGGTGGCCTACGAGCCCAACGCTCAGGAAACCCAGTTCCTCCAGGGTTGGGTGATGCAGGATCGTTTTCTTATGCGTCATCCTTTCGGCATAACTTATGAATTCCTGTGGGCCAATCCCTATCATCCCGGATTGACCTACCATACCTTGCCGTTGATTCACCACGATCCCAGGTTCGGACGGCTCTTTCTACGCTCGAGTTGGAACGAGGACGCCTTCTGGCTGGGTTGTTTCGATGGCCAGATTCAGAGTTTCTCCGAGGGCCGACCCCGGAAACTCGCGCCCGGCGCGGCGCGTGCTCCGTTGCGTGTGGGTGACGCGGCGGTACTGATTGCGGACCCCACATTGCGTTTCACCCTTCCCGAGAGCGCCGAAGCGATCTTCGTCGTAGGATTGAAGCCCGATCGTCCTTACGAAGTCGAGGTGGACGATGAAGAAATGCGTGAGCAACGCACCGACCGCGGCGGGATCCTGGCCCTTCCCGCGGGCACGCGCGGCGGAATCCGCCTGCGCGAGCGCCCTTCGGTCGGGCCGAGCTGAGGTTCACGCTCAGCGATACCACTCGCGCAAACGCACTTCGATGCCCGTACCCGCAAGCAGCTTTTGGAGCGAGGCAACGTCGGCGTTTCGGTGATGATAGGGATACAACACTCTGGGCTTAAATGCGCGCGCGGCCTCGGCAGCTTCCTCCGGGGTCATGGTATAGGGTAAGTTCATACAAAGGAACGCCACGTCAATGTTCTGTAAGGCTTTCATTTCCGGGACGGCTTCCGTATCCCCTGAGATATAGAAACGCTTGCCGCCGTAAGTCAACACGTAACCGTTCCCCTGTCCTTTTTCGTGATACAAACGGCCGGGAGCGGGTCCGCGCTGAAGGTTGTAAGCGGGAACAGCCTCGATCTCCCAGCCGCCGAAGGTTTTCTTATCTCCGTTGCGCATGGGAGTCGCGTCAGGGACCGCTTTGAGCACGGCCTCGGGCGCCAGAATTACTGTCCCGGACTTGCGTAGCTTGGGCAACAGCTTCGGGTCCAGATGATCTCCATGATGGTGGGTCACGAGGATCAGGTCTGCCTGCGGCAGTCCCTGATAGCGAGCCTCTCCCACCGGGTCCACATGGATCACCTGTCCGCCTGCCTCGATCATGAGGCTTGCGTGTTGGATGGGCGTGATGCGCACCACACCCTGGGTCGTCGAAAATTCGTCGGCGCTTTTGGGAGCTTGAGCCAGTAAAGCCAAGCTGACGAGCGTACCAACCAGGATCCTCATGGCGAAAATTCTATCGGATTGCGCGGTCGCAGTTGAGCCTTCCAGCCGAACGGCGTCTCGCGGGGCGCTGCGAGGACCGCCCTTATCTCGACCTTGGTCGCGGCCACCATCGAGGAACGCGACGGCAGTACTCGCGGTATTCTTCACCGAAGCGCCTCTCCATATCACGTTCTTCATAAGCGCGGATGAACAGGGGGATGTAAATCAGGAATCCGGCGAAAGCGATCCACAAACCAACGGAGCCGCGCACCAGCGCCATTCCGGCCAGGATGGCGCCCACAGCCCACATCATCGGGTTGCGGACCACGCCGTACGGGCCTTCCGTCACCAGCCGCTTCGTCTTCGCGGCGAAGGGATGTGGCGTGCCATGGCCCTTGCGCACCAGCAGCCAGGAGCACCAGCCGCCCAGAGCCATGCCCGCCGCCAGCAGCGCCCAGCCCAGCGTAGGCCGGCGGACCCCCTGCCATCCCATGAAGGCATCCAAACGGGCGAAGAACCAGACTACCGACACGACGGCCAGTGGATACCACAGGACTCGGATCCGGCCCATCCCCTGCCTCCCGTCCTCTGAATGCTACCGCGCCGCAATGAAGCGACAGCGTCTCGTCACATTCTATTCCAATTCCGCCGCAGAGACGAGGCCGATCCAGTTTCCCGCGAAAGCAAACACGGATCGAGCCCGCAAGCGCCGCGTGGTATGCGGCAGCGCCTGGGAGCTGATCTTCCGACAGGGAACGCGCTAGCGCACCCCCTTCTGAACCGGACGGTGAGTGGTTGGTTGCCGACCGTGTCTACCCGAACCGAGCCGGCCTTGGGCCTGGGAAGCGCCGGTTTCCTTGCGGCGCACGAAGACGCGCCGCGGTCCAACACCCGTCGCAGCGTCGGCGGCGGCTTTGCCGCGCCTGGCGGCTTTGAACACGCGCAAGCTGCTCGGATCCGGCATCCGGACGCTATCCTCCCGGTGAGCGCCTGATGCTGCTCCCCTAGCCGGTAGAGCAGAAACGCTCAACGCCGGCGCCGACCGATTTCGGGCCAGGTGACAGCTCGCACGATCGGCTCCGTTCCCTCCAGCTCGATGACCGGGAACCTGACCTCCAGTTCGCGCCGCTCGCCGGGCAGCAGGCTGAAGTAATTATCCTGCCAATAGCAAGGAGTGACTTCGTCGCCCTCCTCTCCCTTCAACACGGCCAGGTGAATGAGAAAGGCCAGGCGCTGGGTCGGATTTTCAACCGAGACTTTTCCGATAAGTTCCTCGTCCTGCCGCTCGAAGCGTTGGGAAACCCGCAGCGGAACCGAGGGGAGACGTTGCAGAGCGGTGTAATCCGGATACGATTTGGCGTCAATATAAAAGACGCCGCCGCGCGAACCCTGACCACCGGGAATTTCCGGCGATGTGGAAAGCCAGTAAAAGTTATCCGAGACCACACTTCCCGAGGAATCGGCCAGCTTCAAACTCAGAAAGTAAGTCAAGCTAATGCCCGCCGGCGGGGGCGCCTTGAAGGCGAAGGTCTTCCCGTCGGCCGCGACGTCCAAGCTCGCCGTTTGCGCGAATCTCTCCTTCAGGTCGAAATCATAAATCCTCGCGCTGACCTGAAGGCCGCGGAACTCGCGGTAGAAGCTATTGACTACCCAGATGCTGTGGTCGTCATAGGAATATTGCACGTGCAGGGGCTCGCAGGCCTTCTTGGCCCCGTAATACGCTCCGCCCGCCATGAGATACCAGTCCACGTACTGCCAGGTGGGCGAGGCGGGCCACGCAGCATTGTATTTCCAGGCCGTTATCCCTGTAGCCGAGTACTTGTTGCGCGCGTAGGCTTCGTACATGCCGCGGGCGCTTTCGTAATTCATGGCCTGGGCTTTCATGGTGAAGTCTTCGATATCCGCAGGCTTGCCGTAGCGCGCCTCCATGGCCTTCAGCAAGGCGTCGAAATAACGGCCTCCCTGAATCACCGTGTGAAACGACCAGGCTTCCGTCCAGGGCGGCCAGAGGTCTTTCGCCGGCATCATGCGCCGCATGCTCTCCATAGGGGCCACCGTGCCTCCGATGCCCCCGGATTGAGCGAAGCCCCAAGCGCCGGACTCCTTGTTGCGGTAATAGTGCGAAGGCGTGGCGTAGGTCCATAACTGGCGCGTTCCGGTGCGGGTGCCCCCGGTTTGGAAGCGCTCCTTGACGTCGAAGGCCCCGGAGTGCGGCTGATAGGTGCGGTCGGGTATGTACTGCGCGATCAACTCGCGATAGGCCTTGTCCAGCGAGGGCGTGGGATAAGTCTCATCGTGGCCGAGGAAGTGGACCAGGCTGGGGTGGTTGCGGATGCGCAGGATGGTGTCCTTGACGCAAGCCACGGCCAACGCCTCATCGGGGATGCTCCGGCCAAACAACTGCTGCGTGACCATCACGCCGTATCGGTCGCAGAGATCGTAGAATTCGTCCGTCTCGCGAATCGAAAAACCCTCCGAGCGCAGCATGTTGAGGTTGGCTTCACGGGCATAGCGAATCAGCGCCTCGTAACGACGGCGACTGAAGCGCAGCAGCATGTCGGAGGTCATCCAGGCGCCGCCGCGAATGAGAATCTTTCTCCCGTTGATGACGTACTGCCGCCAGCCTTCGTCGTTCAAGTAAGTGGTGGCCTCACGGATGCCGAAGCGCACGTGCGCAGCGTCGGAGATCTCGCCGCCGACGCGGAAGGAAAGCCCGAGCTGATAGAGTTCCTGGGGGCCCACCGGGTGCGGCCACCAGACCCGCGGATTCCGGATGCGCAGTTGGGGAAAGCGCTGCGCTGTGAACTCCACGAGGCGCGTCTCGCCGGCGGCCAGTCGCACCGGCTGGGCGCATTGCCGGCCTTCGATCTCCGCGCGCAGCTCGCCTGCCACCGGGCGCGCGCTCACGTTCGTGGCTTCCACGGAGATCTTCAACTCAGCCGCCGCCAGAGACGGTGTCTCCAGCCTGGCGGCCACGTAAGGGTGGCGCAGGATCACCGGGCCACTGACGGTGATATAGACGTCCTGCCAGATCCCCATGTTCATGTCGGGCGGTTGCGGATTGTGGTCATCCCATCCGGTCGTCGCCTGGATCTGCTTGGTGCCGTAAGTGCGGTTGGGAAGCAAGCCGGGCGGAATAATCTCTACGGCGAGGCAGTTCTTCTCACCGATGCGCGCGTGGGCGTCAATGGGAAATTCAAAGCGCCGGAACATGCCGACTACCCCGGCGGCGTCGGCTACTTTCCTCCCGTTCAACCACACGTTCGCCTGATAGTTGATGCCGTCCAGATGCAAGCGGAGATACTTTCCCCTGTAAGTCGGGGGTAACTCAAACTCCGTGCGAAACCACCAGGCGGGGCGGAAGGGGCTATCAACGGGCATCACCAGCCATCGTCCTTCCTTGAATCCCGGGATGGATTTCAGGTTCAGACCGTAGTAGGGATCCGGATACACGCCGTTGGCCACCAGCGCCGCCAGCACCGTGGTGGGAACCGTTGTTTTGTACCAGCCGACCGGAACGTAATCCAGCCGCGAGATAACGGAACCCTTCTCGCGAATTTTAGCCGACGACTGGAGGAACCAATTCTCGCGGAGCGCCTGCCGCTCGGCCGCCATCAGCGGGGCCAGAAAAACGGCCGCCGCCACAATCGTCCTCATGGGTCCACCTCCGGGGTTCGTTGCCGCCGTAAAAAAAGATTATAACCCGAGCAACACCGTGTTCCGGGAACGCGCGGCGCCGGCGTGCGTGACGACACCCCTCGGGCGGCCGCAGCAGGTCCGAGAAGCGCGATGGTCGGGCGCGGTCATCGGCGCTTGCAACCACGCGAGGCGTCGGCCCGGCTGCCGGCCCTGGTGTGGGATGCGGCGCGGCGGCACATTGGGAGCGGTTGGTGTGAAGCGAGTGAGGCCGAGGTTGCCGGCGCTCGAATCGCAAGCCGCCGTGCGCCTCGGTGAGGCACAGCGGCGTGGTTCCCCGGCGAAAGCCTAGAATAGTGTCACTTATGCGAATCAAGCCCTTGCTTGCTTTCCTGTTGCTGGGGGCGGTGCTGACTCCCCTGGCCGCCCAGCGCCTGATCACCGTACGCCCGAAGGAGTCCGACGAAGTGCTGGTCAACCCCGGCATCGGCTTCATGACTTTTCAGCGCTTCAACGGCGATGAACTGAACCCAGGCCTGAAATGGACCGAAGGCTACCCCATCGTCTATCAGGAGTTCCGAGGATCTCTGGAAAACAAGAATTACCCGATGACCTCGATCGCCTACTTCCGCGTCTACTGGAAGTTCGTCGAGCCGGAGCAGGGCCGATACAACTGGGAGATGCTCGACAAAGCCCTGCTGACGGCGTATCAGCGACAGCAGACTTTGATGCTGCGCATCGCGCCTTACGGTACGGGGCCCGACAACGACGTGCCCGACTGGTACCGCGCCATGCTGGGCGATGAAAGCGGCAAACTCCCGGAGAAGAAGTGGCGTACGGACCCCGAGGACCCGCGCTACGCGCTGCACTTCGGCAATATGGTGCGCGCTCTGGGCAGGCGTTATGATGGTCACCCTGATCTGGAAAGCGTGGACATGGCGATCGTGGGCGCCTGGGGCGAAGGGGCCGGTTCCGAGCGCCTCAGCGACCGAACGCGCCGCGCCCTGGTGGACGCCTACCTGGAGGCCTTCACCAGGACCCCGCTGGTCATGCTGCTTACCGATGAGAAGACCAACAAGTACGGCATTTCCCGGCGCCATGTGGGCTGGCGCGTGGACTGCCTGGGAGATATGGGAGGTTTCAGCTCCACCTGGAACCACATGTTCGATTACTATCCCCAGGCCATCGTCAACTTCGGCATGCAGGATGCCTGGAAGCGCGCGCCGGTGACCTTCGAGGCTTGTTGGGTCATGCAGCACTGGAAAAACCAGGGCTGGGACATTGACTACATCATGGATCAATCTCTGAAGTGGCACATCTCTTCTTTCAACGCCAAGTCCTCGGCTGTGCCTGAAGAGTGGTGGCCGCAGGTGAATCGCTGGCTGAAGCGAATGGGTTACCGCTTTGTTCTGCGAAAGTTCACCTACCCCGCCGAGGTCCGACCGCACGGCAAGCTGGCGTTCACGAGCTGGTGGGAGAACAAAGGCGTAGCTCCCTGCTATCGCCGCTTCCCGCTGGCCTTGCGCCTAAAGAACGACCGGCGCACCGAGGTGTTGGAAACTGCGGCCGACATTCGAGAGTGGCTGCCCGGCGACATCGTCTATGACGACGCCGTCTTCCTGCCGGCCGAAATGCCGCGCGGCGAATATGAGTTGAGTATCGCCCTCCTGGATCCGCACACTCGCCGCCCGAAGGTGAAGCTGGCGATCGAGGGCAGGGATACAGAGGGATGGCACCGTCTGGGAACGATCAGCGTGCGCTGAGCCTCCGGCCTCGGATTCTCCCCGCGGCGATCCTGCTGGCGGAGGTGCTGCTGTTTCACCGGCGCGTCCTGTTCTCGAGCGCCTGGACGATTCCCTGGGATCTGCGCGACTACCACCTACCGCTGGCGGAATTCATGGCGCGTTCGCTGCGCGCCGGCGAAATCCCCTTGTGGGACCCGTACACTTACTGCGGCACGCCATTCTACGCCAATCCACAAACGCAATTTGCCTATCCGCCGGCATGGTTGATGATCGCGCTCAGTAACCTGGCGGGCGGGCGACGGCTGATCCAGTTTCTCGAGTGGCAAATCGCTTTGCACGTCTTTCTGGCCGGTCTGTTCTGTTACTGGCTGCTGCGACGAATCGGTCTGGAGCGCGGTAGCGCGGTTTTCGGCGCCACGGTCTTTCAGCTCGGCGGTTTCTTTGCCTCGCAGGTGCAGCATTTGGGCGCCATTTGCGGCGCGGCCTGGTTGCCCGCGGCCTGGCTGGCAGTGCTCGAATTAGGCAAAGGCTTCCGTACGCGGCGACTGGCGGCGTTGGCCCTGGTTCTCGCCATGTCCTTCACGGCCGGCTTCCCCGCGGTGACGATCGTGGTGTTCGCGACCTCGTTCTGGCTGGCGGCCATCCTGGCTCTGTTCCGCCGCGCCTCGCCTCGATTGCTCGTTTGGACCGCAGCGGGCGCCCTCTGGGCTGCGCTTCTGAGCGCCGTTCAGTTGTTGCCGGCGATGGAACTGGCGCGGCACTCCACCGCGTACGCGCGCGGGCAGTATGCCGGCACAGGAGGCGGTGTGCCGCTGGTGGGCCTGGTCTCCCTGGTGGTCCCGGGTCACCACGACATCTTCGACTTGAGCAAGTACGCTCTGGAGTGGAATCCGACCTTCTTATATCTCTATTGCGGCCTGGCGGGTCTGGGATCGGCGCTGGTCGGGTTGGCGTCTTCACATTCACGCCACCGTGCCCCTCTGGCGCTTCTGACGCTGCTGGCGGCCCTGTGGATGCTGGGTGAAAGCACACCCCTGGCGCGCACGTTGTTTTCTCTGCTGCCCACGGCCCTGAAGTCGCCGCTCTATGCCGAATTCGCGATGGCGGCCTTTCAGCTCGGCCTGGCGGTCCTGGCCGCTCTGGGCGCCCAACGGGTGCTCGCCGGCCGGAGCGTCTGGATCGCCGCTGCGTTGGTGGCGTTGACGGCCGCCGACCTGATGGTTGCCGGATCCGGACGGGCGATGAATCTTTCGAGCCTCAGGGACGACCCGGGCGTCACCGCGGTGCAGTTCGAAGGCAGTGCGGAGACTCTGCGGCGGATGCAAGAGCTGGTGAATCAGACCGTTCCGCCGGCGCGTTTGGAGGTTTACCGCGACTCGACACGCTGGGTCAGTAGCGCGCCGGTGATCGGCATTCCCACTGCCAGCGGCGACGACCCGTTAGCGCCGGCCCGCATCCTGGACGTTCGGAGGCTCTTCGGTCAAGGCCAACCCTGGCTGCGGTACTGGGAGGTGTCGGATCTGGGCTCGCCCTTGCTCGACTTGTTGAACGTTCGCTACTTGGTGACCTGGGCGCCTTCGGTTGAGGCGGCGCTCGCGCATCCCAAGTGGGTTCGCGTCGCCGACCTACCGGGCCATCAGGTCTACGAGAACCGCGGGGCGCTGCCGCGCTTTTTCCTCGTGGGTCGTGTCAGGGAAGCCCGCGACAGGCAGGAGGCGTTGGCCCGATTGCGCTCACCGGCGTTCGATCCGCTACGCGAGGCGGTCATCGAGGGCGACCTCAGGCAACCGCTCCAAGCCGACGCGTCAGGCCGAGTACGCATCCTGGCTTACGGCCCACGCAGGATCCTGCTGGAGAGCGAGGCCTCGGGACCGGCCTTCTTGGTTAGCTCTGAAGCCTACTATCCCGGATGGCGCGCCTGGGTGGACGGGCAGCCCGCAGAACTCACGTTGACCAACGTGGCGTTCCGCGGCCTTTTCGTTCCGGCGGGACGACACCGCGTGGAGATGCGCTTCCAGCCTACCGTACTCTGGTGCGGACTCGGGATCAGCCTGCTTGCGGCCGCGATGCTGCCGGCGGCTCTGCGGCGGCGGTAAAATGCGCGAGTGCGAGCTCCGATCATGCGCGTCTGCGTTCAGCGCGTCGGCCTGGGGGGTGTTTGATGCAAAAGGTGCGTGTGGGGCTGATTGGATCGGGTTTCGTGAGCGCCATTCACTATGAGGCCCTCAAGCGAGTTGCCGGGGCCGAGGTCGTCGCCGTGGCTTCGCCGCACCATGCCGAAGAATTCGCCGCGCAGCGCGGCATCGCCCGGTGGTTCTCGGATTACCGGCGGATGCTGGAGATGAAAGATCTGGACATGGTGGCGCTCGGATTGCCGAATGATCTGCACTGCCGGGCGACGCTCGACGCCGCCTCCGCCGGCAAGCACGTGGTTTGTGAGAAGCCGCTGGCGATGAATCTGGAAGAAGCCGACCGCATGATCGCGGCCTGTCGCAATGCAGGCGTGAAGCTGATGTATGCCGAAGAGCTGTGCTTCGCGCCGAAGTACGTGCGCTTGAAACAACTCATCGAAGAAGGCGCGCTGGGCCGCGTCTATCTCATCAAACAGAGCGAGAAGCACGACGGGCCGCATGCGCCCTGGTTCTGGGATGTAAAGCGATCGGGCGGCGGCGTAACCTTCGACATGGGCTGCCACGCCATCGAGTTCTTCCGCTGGATGCTGGGCAAACCCGCAGCGCTCGATGTGTACGCGCAGATGGACACTTACGTCCATAAAGACAAGACCGCCGGCGACGATAACAGCCTCCTGATCGTCAACTTTGCCGGCGGCGTCACCGGGCTGGCCGAGGAGAGCTGGGCCAAGCCGGGCGGCATGGATGACCGTGCAGAGGTTTACGGCTCCGAGGGCGTCGCTTACGCCGACCTGCTCCGCGGCAGCTCGATTCTCACTTACAGCGAGCGCGGCTACGGCTATGCGGTCGAAAAAGCCGGCTCCACGCGCGGCTGGTCCTTCACGATGTATGAGGAGGTCTGGAACTACGGGTTTCCCCAGGAATTCGAGCATTTCGTGGACTGTGTGGCGAACGACCGTCCTCCGCTGGAGACGGGCGAGGACGGACGCGCGGTGCTCGAAATCCTGATGGCTGCTTACGAGTCGGCTCGCTCCGGGCGGCGCGTGCCTTTGCCGTTTTCCACCTCGGCGCGCTCACCTTTCGAGCTATGGAAGCCGCAGTGACGCCCCATCCGACCACGGCGCCGCAAGCAAACAGAATCGGAGGCCAACGATGATCGCCACCCTGGCGCTACTCTCGTGTCTGGCCTCGGCGGGCGACCCCGAGGCTTTCGTGCGCGTCAGCCCGCGGGACGCGCGTTACCTGGAGCTCTCTGACGGTTCGCTTTACGTGCCGATCGGTCTCAATCTGATCGGTCCTCGCGGCCAGGTCGCCGATGAAGAAAGCGGCATACGCACGATGGAGCGGTGGATCCGCAAGCTCGCGGCACGGCGGGGCAATTTCATCCGCGTGTGGCTGAGTCATCCTTTTTGGGATGTCGAGCACGAACGCAGCGGCCAGTACGATGTGCAAAAAGCGCAACGCATTGACCGGTTGCTGGAAATCTGCCGGCAGCATGGCGTGCGGGTAAAGGTTACGATGGAGCACTTCCGCACGATCGGAGAGCAGACCCGGCAAACATGGGCCGATAAACCCCTCCATCACGTCAGCCGCGGAGGACCCGCGTACTCGATCGCCGATTTTTTCGACGGCCAACGGGCGCGCGAGCAATTTCGCAAGAAAATCCGCTGGTATGCGGAGCGTTACGCGGGGCAGGCGGTGATTTTCGGCTGGGAGCTGTGGAACGAGATCAACGCGGTGCGGGGCGGCGACTTCATGGCGTGGACCGAAGCCATGCTGCCTGCACTGCGCGAGGCTTTCCCCCGGCATCTGGCGATGCAAAGCCTGGGGAGCTTCGACCGGGCCGCGGTTCGAGAACTCTATCGCCGCCACAGCACCATGCCGGGGAACGATCTCGCTCAGGTGCATCGCTACCTGGATCTGGGCGCCGAGCTTGAGGTTTGCCACGGCCCGGTGGACGTGCTGGCCGCGGACGCGGTGCGGGAGATTCTCAGCTACCAGCCCGGGCGGCCCGTGATTCTGGCCGAGTCCGGCGCCGTCGAGCCGCGACACAGCGGCCCCTTTCGTTTCTACCGGGAAGACCGCGAGGGCCTCATTCTGCACGATGTTCTGTTCGCCCCCTTTTTCGCCGGGGCGGCAGGACCGGGCCACATCTGGCACTGGGACGTCTATGTGGACGCCAACGATCTTTGGTGGCACTTCGGACGCTTTGCGGAGGCCATTCGCGGCCTGGATCCGGCGGCGGAGCATTTCCAACCCTTGATGCTCGAACACCCACGCCTGCGCATCTACGTGCTGAGCGGAGAACGCACGCTGCTAGGATGGTGTCGCGATCGGCAGAACACCTGGCGCAGCGAGCTGGAGCAGAAACAACGTCCCGAACGGCTGCGCGGCTTGGAAGCGGACCTACGGCCCTTGCTGGGCGAGCGCCGGGGGCTGCCGGTGCGCTTCTACGATCCCTGGAACGACCGCTGGCGCGAGGGGCGCCTGCGGGGCGCCCTGCTGCGATTGCCCGAGTTTTCCCGTTCCATCGTCTTCCGCATCGAGCGGTGACAGCGCCCGCGCGAAGCCGGGCGAGGGGCCGTCCTGGGCGCGTTTCCGCTTCGCGTCGGGCGACACGAACCTGCCGGCCGGAGGAATGTGGTCTGCGCCGGCGTCAATCAGCGAGCCGGGGTTCTGTTCACGGATAAAGCCAGACCTTGCCGTGCTCGAGCTCCTGATAGCGGACGCCAGGGGCGCGCACAGCCAGCGCGGCGCGGAACTGGCGCGGATCGGCTGCGTTGTCCGGGAACAAATCGTAATGGCAGGGGATGGCGACCTTGGGTTGAAGCGCGGCAGCCAGCCCGGCCGCCTCCCAGTGGTTGAGATTGCCGAAGCCGCCGTTAACGCAGGTGATGAGCACATCCGGACGACACCGTGGCGCCTCCGCAAGCAGCGGATGCCACGCCGTGTCGCCCGTCAAGTAGATCGTGGGGCCATCGCCGATCCGGATTACGTAGCCCAGGTGATTGAAGTCGGTCGAGTCGGTGGGCAGGGCGAAGGTCGCGCGGAGCGCCAGGTCATGAAACCGAAATTCGGCGTCCGGCCACATCACGGTGATGCGGTCCTCGGGGATGCCTTCGGCGCGAAAGAGCGCGCAACTGGGCGGCGGCCCCAGAAATCGCATCGTGTCTCGGCGAGTCAAACGGCGCAGGGTTGCGGGGTCGGTGTGGTCCTGGTGATTGTGCGTACAAGCAAAGAGGTGCAAGTCGAGATCTTCCGGCTCGATCAGCACGGGCTTGCGCCGGCGAAGATCCAGATCCGCTTCCAGGGTCGCACAGCTATCGGTCAGATATAGATCCACGCCGAGCGTTGCGCCTTCCGGGGACTTGAAAACGTACCCCATCTGGCCGAGCCACCAGACAGCGAGGGTTCCCGACGGCGGCCGGAAGGCGTGGATGTCTTGCATCAAGCCGGAGGCCATGGGTTGGGCTCACATGATGGCGGTGGGCGGCGCGGGCTCATCGGCGCGCCCCGCGTTAGCCAGCGGCACGCGGATCATGACCAAAGCCAGAAGAACCAGCACAGCCAGCCCGGTCAGGAACGGCGGCTCGGCCATGACAACCGGCAGCGAGTAGTCGAAGAAACGGAACGTGGCCACCACAAGGCCCATCAAGGCCTCGCCCGCGATCAAGCCGGCGGCGGTCAGCACGCCCGCGTTCTCCACCCGCGCTTTCTGCGCTTCGTTGAAGCCGCGCTTGTCGCGCAGGCGATCGGTGGCCCAGCGAATCAGGCCTCCGACAAAAATGGCGAAAGTTGTTTCCAGCGGCAGATACATCCCCACGGCGAATAGCATGGGACTGCGGGCGCCGACCAGAATCAGCGTGAAGCCCATCAGCATGCCGACTACGATGAGGGGCCAGGCCATCTGCCCGCCCACGATGCCCTGCGACAGCATGGCCATCAGTCCGGCCTGAGGAGCGGGCAAAGCCTTGTCGCCGAAGCCCACGCCGCCGGCGTTGATGTTGCCCACGTGGAGGACCAGGAGCGGAAAGTACAGCACCAGGCTGGCGACCGCCACGCCGATGAAATCCCCGATCTGCATGTAGCGCGGCGTGCCGCCCAACAGATGCCCGACCTTGAGGTCCTGCAACATCTCGCCGGCCACCGCCGACGAGACACACACGACGGTGGCTACCCCGAGCACCGCGGCCACTCCGCTGGCGCCCGAGACGCCGATCGCCACCATCAGCAATGCCGCCACAATCAGCGTGGAGAGCGTCAGGCCGGAAATCGGGTTGTTCGAGGAGCCGATCATGCCCACGAGGTTGCCCGAGACGGCGGCGAAGAAAAAGCCGAGGACGATCATCACCGCCGCCGCCAGCAACCCGCCGGCGAACACGCCCGCCAGATAGGTGTAGAGCAGAATCATGCACAGGAACGCGACCGCCAGGCCCGCCAACGTAGTCCGAGCGCTGAGGTCATGATCCAGGCGGCTGGTGGCTTGCGCCTGCGCTCCGGCCTTCTTGAGATCCGAGACCGCCCGGCTCATGCCGGCCGCCAGATTCTTCCGCATGCGGAAGAGCGTGAAGCCGGCGCCGACGAGCATGCCGCCCACCGCGATCGGCCGGACGATGAAGCGCCACACAGCGCCCGCCAACCCGGCCCAGGATTCCTCACCCGCGCCCGCCGGCAAGGTCTTGCTGAGCTCGGGGCCCAGGAAGAAAATCAGCAGCGGCACGAGCAAGCCCCAAGCGAGCACGCCTCCGGAGAAGTTCAGGGCGGCCAGGCGAGGGCCGATGATGTAGCCGACGCCCAGGTAGGCCGGACTCACGGCTGGCGCCGAAAAGGTGGTCAGACCGCCGACACCCAGCGCGCGCGCCTCCGCGGTCGTGCCCAGGCGCACCAGACTCTGACCGATCTGCCCGACGCGCACCAGGAAGTCCCTGCTGGCGGCGAAGACGTGAATGACCCCGAGGAAGTACACCGCAGCACCCAGGCCCATGTTGTAGAACAGCAACCGCGCGGCCTGCGCACCCCGCTGTCCTGCCTTGTGGATCTCCGCCGCGGCCTGCGATTCCGGAAATGGCAGCTCGGGATCGCGAACCATCACGCGTCGCAGCAGCACCACGAACAAGATGCCGAGGAAAGCTCCCACCAGCATCAGCACACTGGATTTCCAGTAGGCCTCCGGCGTGTCAAAGCGCGCCCAGGTTCCGGTGATTACGAAAGCAGGGATCGTGAAGATGGCGCCTGCGGCCACGGATTCGCCGATCGAACCCACGGTGCGCGCGATGTTCTCTTCCAGGATCGAGCCGCGCCTCAATCGCAGTACGGCCATGGAAATCACCGCCGCCGGGTAGGTAGCCGCAATCGTCATGCCCGCCCGCAGCCCCAAGTACGCATTGGCGGCGCCGAGCACCACGGTCATCACAAGACCCAACAGCACCGCCCGAAGGGTGAACTCGGACATGCTGACCGTCTCGGGAACAAAGGGGCGGAACACTTGCTCGCTCGAGGCAGAGGGCTTGGTCGGTTCCTGCATGGGCGCTATCTTAGCAAACGGGCCGTTGGCGTCGGTCGGATGGCGGCAGCTATCGCCGAAGCGGCTCTTCCACCCAGGGCGGCGTGGCCTGGATGAGCCGGCCGAGATCGGGGTCCAACCGCTCCAGCGCCTGCTTCATCTCCCAGGCCACACGGCGATAGCTGAAGTGACCCTTCACGCCGGTTCGCAAGCGGCAGATGTAGTCGGCCTCGGCGAAATCCATCTTGAAAAGAAAACGCGAGCGCACGGCAAAGGGCAGCAGGTAGTGGCGGCCCGGGCCGGGAAGGGCGGCGGCTGTCTCCAGCGCGTTCTCGATCGCCGACCGGTACTCGCTCTCCAGACCAGCCTCGGCCACGGCAGGCGGCGTCTCGTAACCCAACGCCGAGGTGAACTCCTGCCGGGCTTGGTGGCAGCGGCGATGCCGGTGCAAATCGCGCCAGGCTCCGATGTCCATGACCAGATCGAAGACATACGGGGCACTGCGGAACGCCCTGGGCAGCTCATCGCGCTCGCCGCGCGTGCGCACGGCCAGATCCAACACCTCACGGCGCATGCGGGGGCTCCACTCCAAAGCGGTTTCGTAGAGCTCGCGGAACGGACGGTCGGTCACCGGATACAGCAGCGTGGCGACCGCATCGGCGACAGGGTCCGCCGGTCGCAGCAGGTCAACCGGCGGCGATGAGGACGACCGCGCCGGGGGCAGATTCTGGCGCGCCCAAAGGCGCAGGTCCTCGCGCACCTGAGCCAGATACGAATCGCGCCCAACAAATTGAGCCAGCGTGGGCGCCACAGGCTCGTGCCACACGCGGTCCCCGAAGCTACAGTCCGGAGGCGCGGCACAGGCTTGCGCGACCTCCTCAGCCAGCTCGCGTAGTTCAGCGTACTCGGAGGCCTTGAGACGGCGGATCTGTTTTTCCAGAGTGCGGATACTGGTGATCTGTCCCACATTGGTGGGCACGCCCAGCAGGAGCAGATAGCGCGCCACATCGAACGCGCGCGCGGCGATGGCCCGCCGGTAGGCCTCTGCGGGCATGTCCTCAGGCCGTGGATGACGCTCGGCCAACGCCGTCTTCATGACCTGGTGCAGGCGCCCGTAAGCTTCGAGCAACCTCGCGGCCGCGCTGCGATACACCAGGGCCTGCTCGTGGCTGAATTCCGGCGGCACGATCACGTCGGCCGACGAGAAATCCTGATAGCGCGAGGAGCGCGCCTGGCCGTCCCACAAAGGCTCGTCTTCGATCTCCGTGGCCGCCAGTTCCGAGATTCCTTCGAAGCACAGGGCCACGTGGCCCAGATCGGCGATCGAGGCGTGGCCGTATTGAAAGTAGTAGTGCTCAAGGAACCGTCGCGAGTCGTGCCGGCTCACCCAATCGAGCGACTGGCGGACGGAGTCCGGCGAGCGGCTGTAGCGCGCCAGCGCGTAGGCGCAGGATTCAGGCGGCATGGGCGCCAGCGTGAGTACGCGCTTGGGCTTGTCCACCACGCTATGATACTAATCCGGTGCGAGTCAGAATCAAACGCCTCGATCCGTCGGCTTTTCTACCTGAGTACGCCCACGGGCCGCAGGAAGACGCGGGCATGGATTTGCGCGCCCTGGAAGACACGATCTTGGAACCCGCGGTTCCGGCCGCGGTCCGCACGGGCCTCGCGATCGAGCTGCCGCCGGGCTACGAAGCGCAAATCCGGCCGCGAAGCGGATTGGCTCTCAACCATGGCATCACCCTACCGAACAGCCCGGCCACCATAGATCCGGGCTACCGCGGCGAGATCCGCGTGATCCTTCTGAACCTGGGACGCGATCCCTATCTGGTGCGGCGCGGCGATCGCATCGCTCAGATGATCATCGCGCGTTACGAAACGGTGGAGTGGGAAGAGGGCGAACTGGGATCCAGCCAAAGGGGCGCAGCGGGCTTCGGTTCCTCAGGCCGTTGAGCCGCCGGCGTCGAAGGGGCGTCCGCGCTTCACCGACTCCGCACGAATCGCGGACAGGCCTTGCGCAGCTTCTCCACCTTGGGCGCCGCCTGCACCATCACGTAAGGGTTGTTGGGATTTCGCGCGACGAAGTCCTGGTGGTACTCCTCGGCGGGATAAAAGCCCTGAAAAGCTTCCAAACGCGTGACGATCTTACGCGGAAACACGCGCGCTTCTTCCAGGCGCGCGATATACGCCTCTGCGATCCGCTTCTGCTCGTCGTTCTGGTAAAAGATCGCGGAGCGGTACTGCGGGCCTACGTCAGGCCCCTGACGGTTCAGTTGCGTGGGGTCGTGCGCCACCTCGAAGAAGATGCGTAGGAGTTGGCCAAAGGTGATCACCGAGGCGTCGTAGGTGATGCGGATCGCTTCAGCGTGTCCGGTCAACCCTGTGGAGACGGTTCGGTAATCGGCGGTCTCGCGTGTGCCGCCGGAGTAGCCAGAAACAACTTCGACCACACCCTCGACGTGCTCGAACACGGCTTCCGTACACCAGAAACAGCCACCGGCCAGAACGGCCTGCTTCAGCGTCCGCGTGCGTGCGGGTGGCTCGTCCACCGGCGGATCCGGGAAGGATGGCAACTCGCCGCCAAGGCGAGCGAACAGCAAGGCAGGCAGTACGGACAAGAACATCCCCGCGCCCTCCTACTGTGTTCAGATGCGCGGGCTGTCCGGTGGTTGCGTTAAAGTCAGACCATCCAGGCGCCGATCGGGCACTCGCAACCGCCCCGCAAGAGGGAATGTTTCAAGCCACGACTCACTGCCGGCGTCCGGATGCCGAGCGCAATCGTCGGTCACGTGAGCGAGCCTGGTTCAGGAACGGGCTCAGGATAGCGGCATTCGGTGGTTTGGTGGACGGCATGGGATTCGAACCCACGACCCCGGCGTTGCGAACGCCGTGCTCTCCCAGCTGAGCTAGCCGCCCACCCAGGCGTCATTGTCTATGTTACTACAAGCGCGGAGACGGCGCTGCCGACCCCTTGGCCGGCCCGCGGTACAATGGCCCTTGGATGGTGGACGCCAAATTGCTGAAGAAAATGCAGCGGGATTGGGATGAGCGGGCGCGCCGCAACGCTCGGTACTACGTGAACACCGCGCGGACCGACTGGACCGATGAGGACTTCTTCCGCTCCGGCGAGCAGACCGTGGCCGAGGAGATCCTCACCGACATGATCAACATCTGTCAGGGCAAAGACCCCAGCCAGATGCGCGTGCTGGAGATCGGCTGCGGAGCGGGCCGGGTCACCCGCGCCCTGGCCAAGCTCTTCGGCGAGGTCCACGGGGTGGACATCAGCGGCGAAATGGTGGCGCGCGCACGGGAGGCCCTTCGCGACTGTCCCAACGTTTTCCTGTACCAGAACAACGGCATGGACCTTTCGGTGCTGCCCCCGGGCCTGCTGTTCGACTTCGCCTTCTCCTCCATCGTTTTCCAGCACATCCCGAGCCGGGAAATCATTGAGAACTATGTGCGCGAGGTGAATCGCGTGTTGCGTCCCGGCGCACTGTTCAAGTTCCAGGTTCAGGGAGACACGACGGTTCGCTCTCGCCCCGACGACACCTGGATCGGAGTTCCCATTTCCGAGCAAGAGGCCGTCGAGATGGCCTTGCGATGCGGCTTCGAACCCCGTTATCGTCACGGGGCCGGCCAGCAGTACTTCTGGCTCTGGTACTTCAAGACCGGCGAACCTCAACCGGCGCCAGAGGCCGACTGAAGAGGTCCGGCGCCGGCATCGCCGCCCTCAGCGGCGGCCTGTGCTTGCTGCTTACGCTGGGCCCAATAGCGCTTCATGCGCTCGGAGACCTGGCGGCGCTCCTCGGGTCTCATGCTCTTGCGGCCCCGGCGCTTCCTCGCAGGGGTCTGGATGTGGTTGGAACCTCGCTCCAGCTCTTCCAGCACCGCAATCAGGTGGTCCAGCCGTTTCTTTTCCTCGAGCAACGCCCGGATGGCCTGATCAAGATCCATAGGCAAAAGCCGGATTCCCCTATATTACTACCACCGGGGCCAAAAGCGAGGGCAAACACCGGAAGCCTTCGAGCGGTGCGCCGCAGGCCCGTTTGCGCGCGGACGAAACGGCCGCGGGCGCTCGAAAGGCCGGCGCTACTCGAATGCCGCGTGAATGCCGCTTGCACTCAGGTCCTAGCCATTTCCACGAAACGGTTTCTGGGTTGGAGTCCGGAGGAGACAAACGCAGCCGAGCCAGCTCACCGCGCACCAGGTCTGGAAGAGCTGCTCACCGGGCGAATTGATAATCAAGGTCCGTGATCCGACCGCGCCAGTAAGGCTTGACGCCTTCCGGCAACCGCCAGTAGACCTCGCCCTCCAGCGGCACGAGCATCCCGGCGCACCCTTGGTAGTTCCGGAAGCGGCCGCCCCAGGCAGCATGCTGAACCTGACCGCCCACCACGCGGCCTCGCGATTCGGCCTCGACGCTCTCGATCAAGTCCTGAGCGTTGAAGCGGAAGGTGAGCTTCACTCGGTGTTCTCCCGCCTCCAACTCGGCGCACGCAGCACGGGCATCCACCTCTGTCCAGCGAACGCCCTGACTCGGCAGTAGCGCCGTCGGATACCATGCTGCTTCGGCCAGAAATCGCATCAGTTCTCCTCGAGCGATGTCCCCTGTGCCCCGCAGGCGGACGACGGCGAACAAGCCGAGCACGGCGGCATGGAGGATGCCCTCTCCGTTGAGGTAGGCGTCATGGACACGCACCGCCACGCCGGGTGCGATGCGGATTCGCGCGTCCCAGTCGAAGCCCGCAGGTCGAACCGTCACCCATTGATCCGCTGAAAAAGGCCTCCATCGGTCTCCTGTTTCGCTCATGTTGAACTCGCCCTCCTGGCGCAGCCGCACCGCTGCGATCAGCGGGGCGCCCTCTACGAGCGCCCGCCCCAGATACCGACGGACCGGCGCGGGTAGGGCTTCTAGCTCGCGAAAATCAACCGCATGAGTTCTGATGGTCTCGGTGCTCGGAACGAGCCCCGCACGCAAAGCTCTCGTGGCCGCCGCCCATCGGAAGGAGCCGTAAACAGCGAGCCCCGCCCAGGCGACGCCCAGCACCAGCAGCATCACCGCCGCAGTCCACACGGTGGTTCAACCCTCCAGGGTCTCCGCCGCATCGTAGCAAAGACCAGCACGGACCTGGGTTTTCGCGGCGCCCAGCCTGCGTTGTTCTCCAGCGCCCCCGCCGCCGCACCTCTGACCTCCTCACAGCCTGGACCCCGCCACAGGGACCACCGTTCTCCGTGTCGCCCCATGCGGCCGCTGATCCGTCCCCTAGCGCCGGCACGCCGCGGTTGGCCTCCCCAGCTCATCGGCTCAGCTTCCGCGCCCCGTTCAGCTTCCGGCCTCCGCGCGACGGGCGCCTCGCAAACCTGAGCCGAGAAGCGCAGGGAGCCGTACACTCGCCAGGCTCCCGGCCGACTCCGCTTTGAGGAGCTCTCGGTTGCGCTCCGGAGCCCCTCGCGGAGAGTTCGCGCGGACATCCGCGCAGAGCGTTTCATCAGGGGCTCGCAGACTGTTCGCGAGATGGATCGCAGAGGGTCTAAGCAACTCTGCGACAAGCGCCACATCGAAGGCTGTCGCGGAGGTTCCGGCGGGCTCGGCTGCGAGCTCCACGGCCGTCATTCGAGAGAGCTCGGAGCGCCTTCGCCGGGACGTCTCTGAAACAGTCTGAGTAAGTAGCGCGGAAACCGTCTCGGAGACTTACTCGGAAGTTATATGTGAGATCATCGTAAATATCTCAGAAAGGCCGTTTTTTAAGGCACTCCAGATTTTTTAAGTCGCCGGTGCTTTCTTGAGTAAAACTTGTTGACTCCCGCCAGGCAGTTAGTGCATCTTAGTAAGTGTGCGAGGTAAGATGAACATGGACGCGAAGGACAACCTCGCCCGAAACCAGGACACGCCCCCGTCCCCCGAAGAACAAGCAAACGCCAGGCCGCCTGCGGACGCTCCCGAGTCCCGTTCCTCCAACGAAGCAGCCGAGGCGCAGAAGGATCAGAGCGGCGCTGCGACGATGGTGATCAAAATCCTCAAGGAAGAAGACAAGCTTGAAACGCTGGCGGTCCTGCCGGTCACGCCGGAGCCTCGACGATTTGAGCAGGTGATGGAGAGCTGGCGCCGGCGCGTGGTCGGCCAGGACGAACTGGTGCACAGGGTCGCGGTTCGCCTGGAGACCTACTACAGCGGCCTGGCGCCGCGGGGCCGTCCGGTGGGCGTGTTTCTGTTGGTCGGGCCGACCGGTTGTGGGAAGACGCATGCGGTCATCGAGCTGGCGCGCAGCATCGCCGAGGTCGGGGGCGCGAAGGCGCCCGCCCTGATTCGCATTGATTGCGCCGAGTTGCACGACAGTCACGAGGTGGCGAGGCTGGTGGGCGCGCCGGCAGGCTACGTGGGCCACGATAACACGGATAGTCTTTGCGATGTCCAGGAAATCCACAAACTCAAAGTCGGGCCGGCGATCCTGTTACTGGATGAGATCGAAAAGGCGCACCCGCGTTTGGATCCGGTCCTGTTGGGAATTTTCGATGCCGGACGGCTGACGGATGGCCGGGGAACGAGCGCCGATTTTACCGGATGGCTGATTTTCATGACCAGTAACCTCGGGGTCGCCGATGCCGCCCGGGAGGCTCGGCGGCGCGTCGGCTTCGCGCCCTCCGGGGCCTCCGGCAGCGCTCGCGTGGCCTATCACGCCCGGGCTGCCGCGGAGGCGCGGTTTTCGCCCGAGTTCATGGGTCGCCTTACCGACACGGTGGTGGCCACAGAGCTCGGTCCCCAGCAGATCCGCCGCGTGGCGGAGCTGGAGTTAGAACAGCTCATCGAGGAAGTGGAGCAGCGGCACTCCGCGATTCGGATCCGGGTTCGCCCCGGCGTAGTCCGGACCGTCCTCGAGGCGGCGGATTACCGGGACTACGGGGCGCGACGGGTACGAACCGTGGTGGACGGCCAGGTGCGCCATGCCATCGCGCGCGCTCTGCTTGACGCCGCGAGGACGGGCGCCCCTGCGGGCGCTTTCGAGATCTACGTGGAAGACGGCCGGCTCGCCTGCCGGCCCGCC